>Ga0068856_100000024_pt1 | contig 141222 bp, 118 predicted proteins | sample KBSCornC62_FD_66595 | JGI IMG/M metagenome (GOLD analysis project Ga0068856, IMG submission 66595) | Corn rhizosphere microbial communities from Kellogg Biological Station, Michigan, USA - KBS Corn C6-2 | ecosystem: Host-associated > Plants > Roots > Rhizosphere > Soil ...
TCGCGGATTTGGTGCCGTCGAGGAACGAGTTGAACATCTGCGGGTTCATGCCGGCCGACTGCGCCTCGCCGGCGGTCAGCCCGTAATGGCTCCAGACCTCTTCCGGCGTGACGTTGTGATAGGCCGGCAGATATTTGGTGCCCTTGCCGGCCGCAACGACGCGGAATCCGGTCGCGCGCGCCCAGTCGACCATCTCCGATGTCAGCGCCGGCTGGTCGCCATAGGCCAGCGAATAGACCACGCCGGCCTTGCGCGCCTCATCGGCAAGCAGCGGCCCCGCCAGCACGTCGGCCTCGACATTGACCATCACGATATGCTTGCCGCTCGCAATTGCCGCGCGGGCATGGCGGATGCCGACCGCGGGATTGCCGGTCGCCTCGACGACGACTTCGATGTTGCCGCCTGTGGCCTTGGCGCTGTCGGCGGTGAATGTCGTCGCCGCGATCCGTTCCGCATCCCAGCCGACGGTACGGCAGGCCTCGCGCGCCCGCTGCGGATCGAGATCGACAATGACGGGAACCTCGAGCCCCGGCGTATGCGGCACCTGCGACAGGAACATCGAGCCGAACTTGCCGGCGCCGATCAGCGCGACGCGAACGGGTTTTCCCGCCGCGCGGCGGGCGTTGAGCAGATGATGCAAATTCATGGCGCAATCCAACCGTCATTATATTCGTTGGATCGCAACCAATCAGTGCCTGAGGATTTTTGCAAGGAAGCTTTTGGCGCGCTCCGAACCCCGAATCTAGCTTGCCATCGCCACCTTGAATGGACGTGCGCGCCGTCTGAGCTGGAGCAGGATGATACCCGCCAGCAATATCAGGGCCGGCACCGCAAACCAGTAGCGGCTCGGCCGGTTCGACGGGACCAGCACCGCGATAACTTCGTCGCCCGCCGCGAGACCGTATTTGGAGGCTTCGCTACCAAAGCTTACGGTCTGGACCATCACATTGCTACCGGAGGCCGCAAGGCCAAGGCCGGCCTTTTGCAGACGTTCCCTGCCCGAGCCGGTCGAGCGCATCGTCAGCCGCACCAGCTTTTCAACATCGTCGCCGGTGCGCGACTGGCTCATGACGCGGAAACGCATGGTCAGTCCTTGCGGGATCGCCTCAGCCACGCTGATCAGGTCCGCCGCCGGCCGGGTGTCGAACGGCGCTTGCAGCCGATCGAGCCAGAAGCCCGGGCGGAATAGCGTGAAGCAGATCAGCAGCAACAAGACTGTTTCATACCAACGATTGCGCGTCAGCAACCAGTTTTGCGTCGCCGCCACGAAACAAGCCATGGCGATGATGGCGCAGCCGATCACCATGACGAAATGACCAACGCCGCCGACGTCGATCAGCAGCAATTCCGAATTGAAGATGAAGATAAAGGGCAGAAGGCCGGTGCGGATTTCATACCAGAAGCCTTGCAGGCCTGTCTTGATCGGGTCCGCGCCGGATATCGCAGCCGCCGCGTAGGCCGCAAGGCCCGCCGGCGGATGCACATCCGCCATCAGTCCGAAATAGAACACGAACAGGTGCACCGCGACCAGCGGGACCGCGAGATCGTTCTGCGCGGCAACCTCGACCAGCACCGGCGCCATCAAGGTCGCGACCACCACGTAATTCGCAGTTGTCGGCATGCCGATGCCGAGAACAAGACACACCAGCGCCGTCATCACCAGCATCAGCACCAGGTTGCCGCCGGATGCGGTCTCGACGATCTCGGTCATCACAAGGCCGATGCCGGTCAGCGAAACCGCGCCTACGATAATGCCGGCGCAGGCGGTCGCTATACCGACGGAAGTCATATTACGCGACGCGCCCTGCAGCGCCGCAATCAGATCGTCGAATCCTTCGCGCACGGGTGTTGCGAAATTGCGCTCGCCGCGGAAAGCTGCCGTCAACGGCCGCTGCGTCACCATGATGAAGATGAGGAACATCGTGCCCCAGAAGGCCGACAATCCCGGCGACATCTCCTCGACCATCAGGCACCAGATCAGGACGACGACGGGCAGCAGGAAATGCAGGCCGGTCCGGGCCGTTTCGAAGAAGTCCGGCACCTTGACAATCGCCTTGGACAGATCGTCGAGCGGCAGGTCGGGATGGACCGCCCGGTAGCGCATCAGCGCCAGGTAGCAGACGATCAGCACGGCGCCGAGAACCCAGCCGGCAGCATCGCCAAATACGGTCTTGGTCCAGCCGATGCCCCAGTAAACCGCGCCGCTCAGGATGATGATTCCGCAAATCGTCATCAGCGCGCGCAGCAGCGAGTGGAACAGGGGCGCGGTGGACGATCGCGACAGGCCGCGAAGGCCAAGTTTCGCCGCTTCGATATCGACGATATAAAACAGCGCTCCATAGGTGAGGAAAGCCGGCACAAAGGCGTGCTTGACGACCTCCGCATAGGTGATCCCGACATATTCCGCGATCAGGAACGCGGCCGCACCCATCACCGGCGGCATCAACTGGCCGTTGACGCCCGCGGCAGCCTCGATCGCGCCGGCCTTCACCGCGGAATAGCCGACGCGTTTCATCAGCGGAATCGTGAACGTCCCGGTCATGACGGTATTGGCGACCGACGATCCCGAGATCATTCCGGTCAAGCCGGAAGCCACGACCCCCGCTTTCGCCGGTCCGCCGCGGAACGTGCCGAGCAGTGCGAATGCGAGCTGGATGAAATAGTTTCCTGCGCCCGCTTTCTCCAGCAGGCTGCCGAACAGCACGAAGAAAAACACCACATTGGTCGACACGCCGAGCGCGACGCCGAAGATGCCCTCCGAGGTCAACCACATCTGCGACGCGACACGCGACAGCGACGCGCCCTTGTGTCCCATCATGCCGGGCAACCAGGGACCGGCGAAGATGTAGACCAGCATCAGGCCGGCGATGATCGCAAGCGCGGGGCCGACCGCGCGCCGAGCGGCTTCGAGCAGGAGAGCGACGCCGATCACCGAAACCACGACGTCAGCCGTCGTAGGCAGGCCTGGCCGGGCCGAAATCTCCTTGTAAAACACCAACAGATACATCGCCGCCATCACGCCCAGCGCGGCCAGTATCCAGTCGGCGACAGGGATTCGATTGCGCGGCGAGGATTTCAGCGCCGGAAACGTCGCAAACGCCAGCAGCAGCGCAAAGGACAGATGAATGACGCGGGCCTGCCCATCATTGACGACGCCGAAATTCAGTTTGTATGACAGTGGCGACGCATACCAGAGCTGGAACAGCGCCCATGCCAGCGAGACGACGAATATGATGGTCTTGCTGAGGCCGACTGGCTTGCGACCGCCGGTATCGGCCTCGGCGACCATGGTCTCGAGCACTTCGCGCGCCGGCGCGGTCTGAAAGCTGTCCGTCATCATGTCCCCCGACTGATCACATCGCTTGCTAAAAAAAGGGCGGCGATCGCCTCGCCGCCCCCCGCTGCAATTACATCCAGCCTTTTTCCTTGTAGTATTTGACTGCACCTGGATGCGGCGGCGCCGACAATCCGTTCTTGATCATCTCCTTGGGATCGAGATGCGCGAAAGCTGGGTGCAGCTTCTTGAACTCGTCAAAGTTTTCGAACACCGCCTTGACCAGCGCGTAGACCGTCGCATCCGAAACCTTGGCCGAGGTCACGACGGTCGCCAACACACCGTAGGTTTGAGTGGGGTCCGGGTTGTTCGCATACATCCCGCCCGGAATGGTTGCCCTGGCATAATAAGGATGCTCCTTGACCAGCGCATCGACCGCGGGCCCGGTCAACGGAATGAGCTTGGCGCCGCAGGCGATGGTTGGATCCTGGATCGCAGCCGAAGGATGGCCGACACCATAGAAGAACCCGTCGATCTTGTTGTCGCAAAGCGCGGTGCCCTGTTCGTCGGCCTTGAGCTCGGCGGCAAGCGAGAAGTCGGCCTTGGTCCAGCCCATCTGCTTGAGCAGTTCTTCCATCGACGCCAGAGTGCCGGAGCCGGGGTTGCCGACATTGAAGCGCTTGCCCTTGAAGTCCTCGAATTTCGTGACGCCGGCATCCTTGCGTGCCAGCACCGTGAACGGCTCGGGATGCACCGAGAACACCGCGCGCAGATCCGGATCGGGATTGCCCTTGAGCTGGCCCTCGCCCTTGGCCGCGTTGTACTGAATGTCAGACTGCGTCAGCCCGAAGTCGAGCTCACCGCTCCTGATCGCATTGACGTTGAAGACCGATCCGCCGGTCGATTCGACCGAACAACGCAAGCCGGTTTCCGCGCGGTTCTTGTTCATCAGCCGGCAGATCGCGCCGCCGACCGCGTAGTACACGCCTGTCACGCCGCCGGTGCCGATGGTCACGAATTTCTGCTGTGCCATCGCCGGCGCCGACAATGACGCCAGCCCGATCAGCGCCGCCGCCAAACTCGCAATTCTTCTGGTAGAAGTCATTATCGTCCCTCCCTATGTGTCTCGCTGCAAGGCCTGATGGCAACCCAGCGTCGGTTATTTGCCAGTTCCGATAGCCGCATCGACCGCATCGCCGAGGCGTTCGACGATCGCGTCCACTTGTTCCCTGTTCACGATGAACGGCGGCGCCAGCAGAATGTGGTCGCCCCTGATGCCGTCGATGGTGCCGCCCATCGGATAGACCATCAGGCCGCGCGCCATCGCTTCGCGCTTGATCACCGCGTTGAGTTTCAGTTCCGGCGCAAAGGGCTGCTTGCTGCCGCGCTCGGCGACCATTTCGACGCCGCGAAACAGACCGCGCCCTCGGATGTCGCCAACGTGATGATGATTGGCGAAGCGCTCTTCCAGCCGGCGCTGCAGATGGTTGCCCATGGCGACGACATTGCCGAGCAGGTTATCGCGGCGCATGACCTGCTGCACGGCAAGCCCGGCGGCCGCCGCCATCGGGTGGCCCATATAAGTGTGGCCGTGCTGGAAGAAGCCCGATCCCTTTGCGAATGCCTCGAATATTTTCGCGCTCAGCAGCACGGCGCCGATCGGCTGATAGCCTCCGCCGAGGCCCTTGGCGATCACCAGAAGATCCGGTGCGATCCCGTCCTGCTCGCAGGCGTGCAGCGTCCCGGTGCGACCCATGCCGCACATCACTTCATCGAGAATCAGCAGCACGCCGTAGCGGTCGCAGATGGCGCGGATGCGTTTGAAATAATCCGCCACCGGCGGCACCGCGCCCGCGGTTGCGCCCACCACGGTTTCGGCGACGAAGGCTATGACCTGGTCGGCGCCGAGTTCGAGGATCTTGTCTTCGAGCGCCTGCGCCGCGCGCGCCGCATAGGCAGCATCGCTCTCGCCGGCATCCTGCAGACGGTAAGCGTAACAGGGATCGATATGGTGGGTTTCGATCAGCAGCGGACGGAATTGGGATCGCCGCCATTCATTGCCGCCGGCCGCGAGCGCGCCGAGCGTATTGCCATGGTAGCTTTGCCGCCGCCCGATGATGTGCCGGCGTTGCGTTTCGCCTTTCTCGACGAAATACTGCCGCGCCATCTTCAGTGCCGCCTCGACACCTTCCGAGCCACCGCTGACGAGATAGACGTGATCGAGGTTACGAGGCGCATCCTCGATCAGGCGATCGGCCAATTGCTCGGCGACATCTGACGTGAAGAAGCCGGTGTGGGCGTAGGCGAGCTGATCGAGCTGCTTGTGCAGCGCCGCCAGCACGTCGGGATGACCGTGACCGAGACAGGAGACGGCGGCGCCGCCGGAGGCGTCGATATAGGCCTTGCCGTCGCGATCGAACAGCTCGATGCCCTTGCCGCCGATGGCGGTCGGCATCACGGCATTGGCGGCGCGGTGCAGAATGTGGGTCATGACGTCTTCTTGTTGCTTCTCGGCTTGAGATGGGTATTGAGCGCCGCGAGATGCTGGTCGGTGTGCCGGAGCGTGTCGAGCGCTTCCTCGCCGCCCCGGCCGGCGATGATCGCGCCGAGGATTTCCGCGACGACGAACGCCGGCGACATCGCGTGGAAGAATGACGGGCTGTCGGTCGGCACGATCACGCTGTGCTGCGCGATCTGCGCCAGCGGCGCCACCTCGCTGTCGGTGATGGCGACGACGCGCATGCCCTGTGCGACGGCATAGTCCGCCAGTTCCACCGTCATCCGGGTATAGGGCAGCACGCTCGCGACCAGCAGGACGTCGCGGCTGGTCGCCCGCGCCAGCGCGTCCGCGCCGGTGGCGGCGATGCCGTCGATATGGGTGGAGCGTTCGCCGACCAGCGACAGCACGTAATGCAGATGCCAGGCGACCGAATGGCTGGAGCGCAGACCCAAGCAAAAAATCCGCCGCGCGGAAGCCAGCGCCCTCGCCGCCGCGACCAGGCTGTCGAGCCGGTCAGGTGCCGAGAGCCGGTCGATCTGCGCGCCGATCGATTTCAGCATCTCGGCGGCCAGTGCCTTGTCGCCCCGCAGTTTCTGGCTGACGACCTGAACGCCGGCCTTGCCGGCGAAGCCGAGATCGCCCTCACGCACCGCCGAGGCGTAGAGCTCGCGGACGTCGTCATAGCCGTCCATGCCGAGGTGTTTCGCCAGCCGCGTCATGGTCGCAGGCTGCACGCCGGCCTGGCGGGCCTGCTCCCGCATCGAAAGCAACGCCACGTCGCGCGGCCGGTCGAGCACATAGCGCGCGCCGGCCTGCAGCTGCACCGACATGGTGTCGAACGCCTTGATGATCTGCTCGGTCAGCGGCCCGTGGTCCATGGCCAAATCCTGCGCCATCCGGCCAGGTTTTGCAACGCTTGTTTCAATCATTCCAGATGTAATTCATTTGGATCATTTGCCTCGACCCGCGCTTCCGCACGGCGGCGGGACCATTGCCAAGCCCGTCCCTCGCCTGGCCTTTTGCGGAATCCTCGACTAGGTTCGCCTGCGCTGGGGAAAGACCGAAAATGCAGGCACGGAACCTGACGATCCGGTTGATACGTCTTGCGATGGCCGCGGCGCTGCTGCTTCCCTGCCTGCTGTTTTCCTATGCATCCTGGGTCAGCTATCGCAACGCCATCGGGTTGGCCGACGAGCGGCTGCTGCGCTCCCTCGACGTGCAGCACGAGGAAGCGCTCAAGTCGTTCCAGTTGATCGACCTGACGCTGAAAAACGCCGCCGAACTGGTGGCGGGAATGTCGGACGAGGACATCCGGAACAACGAGCCGAGACTGTATCTGGAGTTCAAGAAATTTACCGACGCCATCCCGATCGTCCAGTCGGTCTGGATCTACGACAAGGACGGCGTCTCCATCGTTTCATCCAGGCTGCATCCGCCGCCGTCGGCAAATTTTTCCGATCGCGATTTCTACCAGGCGCACTTCCTTTCCGACGCCGGCACCTATTACGGCCAGGCCTATCTGTCCCAATTCAACGGCCAGCCGTTCTTCACGGTCAGCAGGCGGCTGAATTACAACGGCACCTTCGCGGGCGTGCTGGAAATTTCCGTCCTGCCGAGCAACTTCTTCCGCTTCTACTCGACGCTGGCCTACACCGAGGGGCTGCAATTCGGGATGTTGCGAAGCGACGGGCTGTTCTTGGCGCGCTATCCGGCAGCACCCGCCGCAGGAGCCAAAGCGCTCGACGAGCACTCAGGTTTCCGCCGCACCATCGCGCGAACGCCGGACGGCGGCCTTTACACCGCGCTGTCGCCGGTCGACGGGATCGAGCGGCGTTTTGCCGTGCGCCGCTTCGGCGACACGCCGATTTACCTCACCGCGGGCATCGCCACCGCCACGATCCGCCATGAATGGCTCACGGCGATGTCGGCGCATCTGATCTTCGGCGTCCCCGTGACGCTGATCCTGTTCCTGACGCTGTTCGCGGTGTTGCGGCGAACCAGGCGGCTCTATCAGGAGATCGACCGTCGCTCGATCGCCGAGGACTCACTGCGGCAATCGCAGAAGCTGGAGGCGATCGGCCATCTGATCGGTGGCGTCGCGCACGACTTCAACAATTTTCTCACCATCATCATCGGCAATCTCGAGACCGCGCAGCGTCAGCTCGCTACCACCGCGGACGGCGCGCAGGCAAAGCTCGTCCGCCGCCTCGACAACGCGATGCACGGCGCGCAGCGCGCGGCGACATTGACAAAACGGCTGCTGGCGTTTTCCCGCCAGCAGCCGCTGAGCCCCGCCGCGCTCGACGTCAACCGGTTGCTGAACGGGCTGTCCGATTTCCTGCGCCGCGCCATCGGCGAGGAGATTTCGCTGGAGATCGTCGGCGGCGGCGGGCTGTGGCCGGTGGAAGCTGATCCGGCCGAACTCGAATCCGCGATCCTCAATCTCGCGGTCAACGCCCGTGACGCCATGCCCGAGGGCGGCAAGCTGACCATCGAGGCCAGCAATTCCTATCTCGACGAAACCTATTGCGCGCGCCACGCCGATATCCAGCCCGGGCAATATGTCCAGCTTGCCGTCACCGACACCGGCTCGGGCATGGCAAAGGACGTGGTCGAGCGCGCGTTCGAGCCGTTCTTCACGACAAAAGCCTCCGGCCACGGCACTGGCCTCGGCCTCAGCCAGGTCTATGGCTTTGTGAAGCAGTCCGGCGGGCATGTGAAGATCTACAGCGAGGTCGGCGAAGGCTCGACGGTCAAGATCTATCTGCGCCGTTTTGCCGGCAACGCCGTGGCGCCGGAAGAAGCGCGGCCGGCGAAAGCGCCCGGGCGATCGGGCGAATGCATCCTGGTGGTTGAGGACGACGCCGACGTCCGCACCTATGTCGCGGAAACGCTGGCCGGACTCGGTTATGACGTGCTCGACGCCGGCAGCGGCGACGACGCGCTCCGCCTGATGGACCGACACCAGGCCATCGTGCTGCTGCTGACCGACGTGGTGATGCCCGGCATGAACGGCCGCAAGCTCGCCGAGACGGCGCGGGCGCGCCGGCCCGGCCTGAAAGTCCTGTTCATGACCGGCTATTCCCGCAACGCCATCGTGCATCAGGGCCGGCTCGACCCCGGCGTCGATCTGATTCAGAAGCCGTTGACGAGCGACCAGCTCGCCGCGACGGTGCGAAGGATACTGGATGCGTAGCATCCCGTCATTCCGGGATGCGCCTCTTGGCGCAGGCCCGGAATCCATAACCCCTGCGCTCGCGTTCGGTACGAAACGACGTCACCGCAAAAAATCAACACAGGGATTGTGGATTCCGGGCTCGCGCTACGCGCGCCCCGGAATGACGAGAAGAAAATCCATTCGCCCAGAATGTTACTCCGCCGGCTGCGCGACCGCCGCGGCTCCGGTATCACGGGCGCGATAAACAGACAGGCCGATCACGCCGACGGCGGCGGCGAAGAAGATGTAATAGACCGGCGCCGCCTTGTTGCCGGTGGCCTGCACCAGCCAGGTGTTGATGAACGGCGCGAGCCCGCCGAACAGCATAACCGCGAAATTGTACATCAGCGACGCTCCCGTCGAGCGCACCCCGACCGGAAAAATCTCGGTCATGAAGGCCGGCATCGGCCCGGCCAGCGCGGCGAGCATGACCCCGATGGCCTGCAATTCCATCAGATTGGTCGTCGTCGGCTCGGCGACGAGACGTTGCAGCATCACGTAGAACAGCACGCTGTAGACGATCAGCGCCGGCACCATGACCACACGCCGGCCGACTCGGTCGGACAGCGCCCCGAACAGCACCACTGCGATGCCAACTGCCAAAAACAGCGCCAGCAGTCCGATCTGCGCATTGACCAGCGGCAGCTTCAATTCGGTGGCCACATAGGTCGGCAGGAACACTCCGTTGACGTAGTTGATCGCCGTGCCTGCCGCGATCAGGCAGAACGCGGCGATCAGTTCGCGCGGATGGTTGGCGAACAATTCGCCGAGCGTGGTTTGCTGCTTCGGCTGCGCCCGCGCCGCCATTTCGGCGAGATAGGCCTGGAATTCCGGGGATTCGTCGACCTTCTGGCGTAGATAATAGCCGATCGGCCCGATCAGGATGCCGAGGATGAACGGCACCCGCCATCCCCAGCTCGCAAACGCTTCCGGCGAGAGCCCTTGATTGAGGACGATCGCCATCGCAGCCCCGATGCTGAAGGCAAGCGATTGCGACACCATCTGGAACGAGCCGTAATAGCCGCGCTGGCCCGACGGCGCGAACTCGATCAGCATGGCGCTGGCGCTGCCGAACTCGCCGCCGGCGGAAAACCCTTGGATCAGGCGTGCCAGCAGCAGCAGCAGCGGCGCGGCGACGCCGATCGCGCCGTAGGTCGGCAGCACGCCGAGCAGTCCGGTGCCGAACGCCATCAGCGTGATCATCACGACCAGCGCCTTCTTGCGACCGTGCTTGTCGGCATAAAGCCCGAAGACCAGTCCGCCGAGCGGCCGCGCCGCGAAGGCGATCCCGAAGGTGGCGAAGGTCAAAAGCAGCGACGAACTGGGGTTATCGGCCGGAAAGAACAATTTGCCGATGATGCCGGCGAACAGCCCGAACACGGTGAAATCGAACCATTCCAGCGCATTGCCGATGGTCGAGGAGATCACGACACGACGGCGCATCTTCGCCAATGCTTCAGATTTCCCGGCTTCAGAGTTCATGACTTCGGGCTGCATCGTGGTCCTCCCGCTTTTCCCGGCATTCGCCGGCCGACCGTTGTGGCCTGAAAAACGATCAAACTCGATTTCGCGATTGTTGGGAAGGGCCTTGCGGCGAAAGGTGTGTCCGCTTTCGGCGCAGCAGCGGAAACGGCCGGCCCTGACTGCTGCATTCAAAATTGAGCATTCGTCGCGTTGCTGGTTAACGCAATCAAACCATGCAACCTGACGGTTGTTGGCATCGCAGGAGATTTGCATGGCATCCGATACGCGACCATCGGCCTTCGAAATTGCGCTTGTCGGCCGGCGCGCTGCGTTGCATGCAAAACCTGGGGTCGCCGGCCGGCCGCGCAATCCGCGCGACCGGCTCTGTGTCGCCGCCACGTCAGTAGATGTGGACGTGGTTGGCCTCGAACGTGACCGCAAACTTGTTGGGATTCTGCAGGGTCAGAAGCAGCACGACCCCGACGCCGCCGCGGTGATCCCAGACCACGGCCCGGCCCGTTTGCTGCAGGGGCTCCATCTCCTGGGGGCTCAGATGCGGCGCGATCGAAACGTCGAAGAATTCGTTAGGAGCTTTCGAACCTTTTCCCCACCAGAAGGTGAACTGCTGGGTCGCGCCGGCGGCAATCGAGTAGGTCCCTTGTTTGTGTTCGACGGTGGCCATGATGTTGGGTCTCTCCTGTTTGTTCGTCGCCCGATGCGACGCTCCAACCATGACGCGTCACGCGCATTTGCGCAGTGAGGTGGCTCACGCTGCGGTGACGCATCACCGATGCGACACTTCGGCGCAGATGAATTCAATTTTGATCGAAGTGTTTTCAGTTCGTAGCCCGCATGAACCAAGCGAGATGCGGATCGATATACATCGATACGCGGGTCCCGGATATCGCGGAGCCTGTCATCGGGCGCGCATTCGCGCGACCCGTTGGCTCATCCGGGCTAAGGCGCTAACGCTGCAACATCCCCGGCAAACATTTTCGCAAAGCTGTGCGCGTCGGTGCGGTAATAATCCGGATCCCAGAACCGCGTGATGCGGGCGAGCGACCATGCACTGTTCTCCAGCGCCCAGGTCAGCGCGGTGGTCTGATAACCGTAAAGCGCCGAACGGCGGTGGCCGGCGAAATGCTGCGCGCGGCCAGCAATACGCCGTGGCAGATCGCCGCCACGGGTTTTGCGCTCCCGAAGAAGCCAACGACATGGCGCTGCAGGATGTCGTCGGCAACCGCGGGGTTTCCGTCCGGCGTCGCGAAATGGACGCTGTGGCCGGCGTCGACCAGCACGCGCCAACTCACCGCCGCTTCGCTCGGGTCAAAATCCCGCGCCGGCAGCGGCATGAGGACGCGTGCCATGGATCGGCGCGGCCGCTCTTAGACCAGCAGCACGGTCGATCCCGTGGTTTTCCGCGCGGCGAGATCGGCGTGGGCTTTTGCGGCGTCCTTGAGCGGATAGGTCTGATGCACCTCGATCTTGACCGCGCCGGACTGCACCACCTCGAACAACTCCTTGGCCATCGCCACGAGATTTTCGCGCTTGGCGCCGTAGGTGTTGAGCGTCGGGCGGGTGACGTACAACGAGCCCTTCTGCGCCAGCAGGCCGAGGTTCAGCGGCTCGACGTTGCCGGAAGACTGGCCGAACAGCGCCAGGAAGCCGAGCGGCGCCAGGCAATCCAGCGACTTCAGGAACGTGTCCTTGCCGACGGAATCGTACACGACAGGCACTTTCTTGCCGCCGGTGATCTCCTCGACGCGTTTCACAAAATCCTCGCGGGTGTAGACGATGGTGTGGGCGCAGCCATGCGCCTGTGCGAGTTTTGCCTTCTCGTCGCTGCCGACGGTGCCGATCACGGTGACGCCGAGATGCTTGGCCCATTGCGCCAGGATCAGGCCGACGCCGCCGGCCGCGGCATGCAGCAGGATCGTCTCGCCGGCCTTGATGCGATACGTCTGGCGAATGAGATATTGCGCGGTCAACCCCTTCAGCATCATCGCGGCGGCAGTCCTGTCGTCGATGTTGTCGGGCAGTTTCAAGAGCCGATCGGCCGGGATCAGCCGCGCCTCGGCATAGGAGCCGATCGGCGCCGCGCCGTAGGCCACGCGATCACCCGGCTTCAAATCAGTGACGCCGGAGCCGATTTCCTCGACCACGCCAGCGGCCTCGCCGCCCAGCCCGCTCGGCAACTGGGAAGGATAGACGCCGGCGCGGTTGTAGATGTCGACGAAGTTCAGCCCGACCGCGGTATGGCGAATCCGCGCCTGGCCCGGCCCGGGCTTGCCGAGCTGGACCTCCTCCCAGACCAGAACCTCGGGACCACCGGTCTTGTGAAAGCGGATCGCATGCGTCATGGCGTTACTCCTCGGCGTTGTTGAATGATGAAAGCGTGAACGGTCCGGCGATCACGCCGTTTCCTTTTGCTTCTTCGAGGCCTTTTCCAGCGCATCGAGCACGGCATCGCCCATCTGCGCGGTCGACAATTTTTTCGAACCGGCCTCCGCGATATCGGCGGTGCGTGCGCCGCCGGCCAGAGCCGCGGCGACGGCCTTCTCCAACAGGTCGGCATCGTCGGGCCGGTCGAACGTCATGCGCAGCATCATCGCCAGGCTGAGGATCGAGCCGAGCGGATTGGCGATCCCTTTGCCGGCGATATCGGGCGCGCTGCCATGCACCGGCTCGTACAGCGCCTTGCGGCGGCCGTATTTGTCCACCGGACCGAGCGAAGCCGACGGCAGCATGCCGAGCGAGCCCGACGCCATCGCCGCACAATCCGACAGGATGTCGCCAAAGATGTTGCCGGTCACCATCACGTCGAACTGGCGGGGATCGCGCACGATCTGCATCGCGGCGTTGTCGACATACATGTGGGTCAGTTCGACGTCGGAATATTCCTTCTCGTGCAGCGCGATGACTTCCTCGCGCCATACCACGCTGGCCTCCAGCACGTTGGCCTTGTCGACCGAGCAGACCTTGTTGCGGCGGGTGCGCGCGAGCTCGAAGGCGGAACGCGCGACGCGGCGGATCTGGTTGGTGGTGTACACCTCGGTATTGAAGCCGCGGCGCTGGCCGTCGGCCAGCGTCTCGATGCCGCGCGGCTCGCCGAAATAGATGCCGCTGGTGAGTTCGCGGATGATGACGAAATCGACGCCTTTCAGAACCTCGGCCTTGAGCGGCGCCGACGCCGACAGCGCCGGATGCGCCGTGATCGGACGCATAGAGATCGTATTTGCTGCGCATGCCCAAAAGGCTGCCGGCCTTGCGTGCGGCAGCCGGCACTTCCTTGGTCTCGGGCCCGCCGGTCGCGCCCCACAGGATCGCGTCCGCCTCTTCCATCGCTTCAACCGTGTCCTCCGGCAATACCTTGCCGGTCGCCAGATACGGGATCAGGCCGTATTGCGCCTCGCGCGCGGTCACCGGCACGCCGCGATTGGCGACGAACCAGTTGAGCACGCGATGCGACTGCGCCGTCACCTCGGGGCCGATACCTTCGCCGCCGACGACGGCGACCTTGAACATGTTGGAACGCGTATTCATGCCTGTTTCCCAGCAAAGTGAATCCAGGGCCGCGCATTGCGGTCGGCGGCCTGGTACACCCTGATTTCGTCATCGCGCTGCAACGTCAGCGCGACCTCGTCCAATCCCTTCAACAGACCGGCGCGGCGGCGCGGATCGATCTCGAAACGATGCGTCTTGCCGTTCGGCGAGGTGATGGTCTGCGCTTCCAGATCGATGCCGATCTTGCCGGCGCCTTGCGTCTCCTCGACCTCGGCGGCGAGACCGTCGACGATCTTCTTGTCGACGACGATCGGCAGGATGCCGTTCTGGAAACAATTGGCGAAGAAGATGTCGCCAAAACCCGAGCCGATCACCGCGCGGATGCCGCGTTCCTGCAGCGCCCACACCGCGTCTTCGCGCGACGAGCCGCAGCCGAAATTCGATCCGGTGACGAGAATCTCCGCCTCGCGATAGGGCTCGCGGTTGAGGATGAATTCGGGGTTTTCCGATCCGTCGGGCAGATAGCGCAGCGAGCCGAACGCCCACTTGCCGAGCGTGCCACGGATGCCGTTGCCGACCAGCCGCTCGATGCGGATGATCACGTCGGTGTCGATATTGGTGCGCATGATCGGAGCCGCGGTGGCGCTGAGTTTTGTAAAGGGTTTTGGCATCTCAGCGCTCCATGGTGCGTACGTCGGCGATGGCGCCGGCGATGGCGGCGGCCGCCGCGCTTGCCGGGCTCGCCAGGTGGGTGCGCGCGCGCGGACCCTGGCGGCCGATGAAATTGCGGTTGGAGGTCGAGACCGAGCGTTGCCCCGGCGCGACGACCTCGCCATTGGCGGCAAGGCACATCGAGCAGCCGGGCTCGCGCCATTCAAAACCCGCTTCGGTGAACAGCTTGTCGAGCCCTTCGGCCACCGCGTCGCGCTTCACGGTCTCCGAGCCCGGCACCACCCAGGCCCGGACGCCGGGCGCGACCTTGCGGCCGCGCACAACTTCGGCGGCGGCGCGCAGGTCGCTGAGCCGGCTGTTGGTGCAGGAGCCGATGAAGACCCAATCGACCGGCGTGCCGGCGATCGGCGCACCCGCCTTCAGGCCCATATAGTCGAGCGCGGTTTCCAGCGCGACGCGTCGCGCCGGATCGTCGATCGTCGTGGGATCGGGAATGTTGCCGTCGACGCCGATGACGTGTTCGGGGCTGATGCCCCAGGTCACCTGCGGCTGTATCCTGGTGACGTCGATCGTGATTTCCTTGTCGAACACGGCATTCGCGTCGCTCGGCAATTGCTTCCACGCCTTGAGCGCCTGCTCCCACATCGCTCCCTCGGGCGCGTAGCGGCGGCCCTTGATGTACTCATAGGTTTTCTCGTCGGGCGCGACCATGCCCATTTTGGCGCCGAACTCGATCGAGAGGTTGCAGATCGTAAAGCGTCCTTCGACCGGCAGGTCGCGGATCGCACTCCCTGCATATTCGACCGCATAGCCGGTGCCGGCCGCGACGCCGGCGTGTCCGATCAAGGCAAGGATCATGTCCTTGGCGGTGACGCCGAGCGGCAGCTTGCCCTCGAACTTGACGCGCATGGTTTTGGGGCGGCGCTGGATCAGCGCTTGCGTCGCCAGCACATGGGTCAGTTCGCTGGAGCCGATGCCGAACGCCAGCGCGCCGAGGCCGCCATGGGTGCAGGTATGACTGTCGCCGCAGACGATGAGACTGCCGGGAAGGCTCAGGCCCAGTTCGGGCCCGATGACGTGGACAATGCCCTGCCCGGGCTGGTCGACGTCGAACAACTGGATGCCGCTCGCCGTGGTCTCGAGTCGCAGCGCCGCCAGCAATTCAAGCCCGATCTTGCTGGTGCCGGCGCGGCCCGGGGCCGACGAAATGGCATGGTCGGGCGTCGCGAACGTCAGTTCGGGGCTGTGGACGGTAAGGTTGCGGCTCTTGAGGTCGAGCAAGCCGCGCGAGCCGCCGAGATCGTGCAGCAGATGGCGGTCGACATGCAGCAAGTCGGTATCGTCGCTGACTTTGAAAATGACATGCTGGTCCCAGATCTTGTCCAGCATGGTACGGCCGGGTTGTTCCAAGGCAGTTCCTCCCTTTCGGCCGAGAGTGGCCGGCGGCCCGAGGCCGCAGACGCCGTTTGGCACGGCTGGTTTCCCAGTTCTTGAGGCGCCATCAAAGCACAGCAGGTCACCCCCCGGCTAGGTCCGGATACAGCAGACGAAGCCTGCAAAATCGGTCGAGCCGCGCGCCGCGCGCGGGCAGGTTTCACCTTTAAGTGACACTTTCCGCCCACGATCCGGAAATATTCCGGTCACACGAATGTTTCCTATTCGTAAAGTGCCCGAAATCCCGGAGAGATGCGCGATGCCTGTAGCCGCCTTGACGCCGAAGGCCGCCCTGGTATCGCTGGCAACATCCCTTCCACCCCACGTGTTCCTGCAGAAGGACGTTCTCGCCGCGGCATGGGACGTGTTCGGCTCGCGGCTGCCGCAATTCGAAACGCTGTCGAGCATCTTTGCCAACACCGGCATCGTCAAGCGCCACGGCGTCAAACCGTTCGAATGGTATCTCGAACGGCGCGGCTGGCCGGAACGGACAAGGGCCTTTCTCGAAGGCGCGGAAGCGCTGTTCATCGACGCGGCCGAAAAAGCGCTGGCCGGCGCGCAGCTTTCCGGCGCCGACATCGACACCGTCGTGACCGTCAGCTCGACCGGGATCGCGACGCCGAGCCTGGAGGCGCGCGTCGCCGGCCGGCTGGGATTTCGCTCCGACATCAGCCGCGTGCCGGTGTTCGGCCTCGGCTGCGCCGGCGGCGTCTCCGGCCTATCGATCGCATCCCGTCTCGCCGAGGCGCGGCCCGGCAGCAACGTGCTGCTGGTCGCGGTCGAGCTATGCTCGCTGGCGCTTCGGCTCGACGAGCTGACCAAGGCCAACATCGTCGCCACCAGCCTGTTCGCCGACGGCGCGGCCGCGATGATTTTACGAGCCGGCGACGGTGGCGCGACCACCGTGGAAAATTCCGGCGAGCATTTGTGGCCCGACACGTTGGGCATCATGGGCTGGAACGTCGATCCCGAAGGCTTCGGGGTGATCTTCCAGCGCACCATCCCGGATTTCGTCGCCGCGCATCTCAATCCGGCCGTGGCGCAAATCCTCGCCAACATGGGGCTGACGATCGCCGACATCGACCGCTTCGTCTGCCACCCCGGCGGCGCGCGGGTCATCAATGCGCTGGAAACCGCGCTCGCCCTGCATCAAGGCACGCTCGACCATGAGCGGGGCGTGATCGCGGACTGCGGCAACATGTCGGCGCCGACCGTGCTGTTCGTGCTGGAGCGCGCGCGTAACGCCGGCCTGCCGCCGCGTTCGCTGCTGACGGCGCTCGGCCCCGGCTTTACGGCAAGCTGCGTCGCGCTGCGGCACGCCGCTTGACCACAGCCGAACTCATTCTGGCCCTGGTCACGCTGCAGCGCGCCGGCGAGCTGGTATTCGCGCAACGCAATACAAGCCGGCTGCTGGCGCGCGGCGCCATCGAACTCGCGCCCGGGCATTATCCATTGATCGTCGCCGTGCATGCGGGCTGGCTGATCTCGCTGTGGTGGTTCGGACATGATCAGGACGTCAACGTAACAGCGCTTGCGGCCTATCTCGTATTGCAATGCCTTCGCTTCTGGGTGTTCCGGACGCTCTGTTCGCGATGGACCACCCGGATCATCGTGTTGCCGGGAGAAACGCTGGTGTCGGACGGCCCCTATCGTTTCCTGTCACATCCGAACTACGTCGTGGTCGTTGGCGAGATCGCGGTGCTGCCGCTGGTGTTTTACCTTCCGTGGATTGCCGCGATCTTCTCGGTCCTCAACGCCATCGTCCTTGCGATCCGCATCCGCGCCGAGAACCGCGCGCTCGCAGCGTCGCGGCAGATCACGATGGCCGGGACATCATGAATCCGCCTGACAGCACCGCTCGCCCCGGCGTCACCATGTGGCTCGGCTTCATCCTGATGTGCCTGGGCATGTTCATGGCGATCCTCGATATCCAGGTGGTCGCGACATCGATGCCGACCATTCAGCATGCGCTGGCGATTGCGCCCGACAGCATGAGCTGGATTCAGACCAGCTATCTGATCGCCGAGATCATCGCGATCCCGCTGACGGGATGGTTGACGCGCGTGATGACGTTACGATGGCTGTTCACTTCCGCGGTCACGCTGTTTACGCTGGCCTCGATCGGCTGCGCGTTCAGCAACAATTTTGCGATGCTGGTCGGCTTCCGCGCGCTGCAGGGCTTTGCCGGCGGCACGCTAATCCCCGCGGTGTTCTCCGCCGTGTTCCTGCTGTTTCCGCTCCGACTGCATCCGGTCGCCACCACGATGGCCGGCATCATGGCGGTGCTGGCGCCGACCGTGGGACCGGTGGTCGGCGGCTGGATCACCGCGACCTATTCCTGGCACTGGCTGTTCCTGATCAACGTGATCCCCGGCATCATCGTGTCGACCGCCACGCCTTTCCTGTTGCCGCGGCACAAAGCCAACCTTGCCGACCTCGCCACGCTCGACCTGGTCTCGCTCGTCTTGATGGCGATTGCGCTGGCGAGCCTCGAAATCGCGCTCAAACAGGCGCCCCAATATGGCTGGCTATCGCCGTCCAGCGGACTATTGCTGCTGCTCGCGATCGGCGCGGCAATCTTGTTTGCGGTGAGAACGTTGAGAGCCGTCCATCCCGTGGTCGACCTGTCGACACTGGGCCTGCGCCCGTTCGCGATCAGCTGCGCCCTGAGCTTTTGCCTCGGCGTCGGGCTGTTCGGCTCGGTCTATCTGATGCCGGTGTTTCTGGCCTTTGTCCGCCGCCATGACGCGTTCGAGATCGGCACCGTCATGCTGGTCACCGGCGTGGCCCAATTGGTGGCAGCACCGATCGCGGGCCTGATGGAAAGCCGCTACGATCCGCGCTGGCAGTCGGCGGCGGGGTTTTGTCTTTTTGCGATCGGGCTCGGCTTGAGCGCGTCGCAAAGCCGCGTTGCCGATTTCGACGAGATGTTCTGGCCGCAGGTCGTGCGCGGCGTCGCCATCATGCTCTGCCTGCTGCCGCCGACACAGCTGGCGCTCGGCGCGCTGACGGCGGCGCAGGTGCCCGATGCCAGCGGGCTGTTCAACCTGATGCGCAATCTCGGCGGCGCGATCGGCATTGCCCTGATCGACACCATCCTCTATGGCCGTACCTCGGGCCACGCCGAAGCGCTGCGCGACCGGCTGTTGGCCGGCGACGTCACGGCGGCGCGGGCGATCGGCCTTGACGTGCAGTTGTTCATCCACCCGCCCGCCGACGCGACGCAAGCAACGATCGAGGCCTATGTCCGGCCGATGGTCGAGAAAGCGGCGTTCGCACTCAGCGTCAACGAAGCCTGGGCATTGCTCGCGTGCTTTGCGCTGATCGGGTTGTTGCTGATTCCGCTCGCAGGTGCGCCGCCAAGCATTGCCAGGGATTGACCGCGTCCGTCAGGAAAGCCTGACCCGCGGCTCGGGTCGACCGACCGCGCCGACATCGAGAACGAAGGTATGGCCGTGATGGGGATCGGCCGCCCTCGCCTGATCGTCCATTCCCTCATGGGCCGAGGTAACGAGCAGCCGGTCAAAATTGCGGCCGACGAATACCGGACAGCTCGGCTGCCGCGCGGGAATGCGGATGGTGCGCACGCGCGCCCCCTCCCGCGTGTAGGCATCGATGCAACGGCCACCCCAGCGCGCATTCCAGATCAGCCCGCTGGCATCGACCACGGCGCCGTCGAGGCTGCCGGTCTGGCCGCGATGATCGTAGAGCACGGTGGGATCTCCGACCGGCGCGGCGGTCAGGGGATCGATAGCCACGCGATACAGAATACCTTGGTGGCTGTCGGTGAAATAGGCCGTCGCGCCATCCAGCGAAAAGCAGATCGCGTTGGGGACGCTGATGCCGGCATAAAGCCTGCTCAGTTCGCCGCCATGAAAGCGGTAGATCGCGCCGGCGCCCGGTTCGGCGTTGCGGCCCATGGTGCCGATCCACAGCGCGCCGCAAGGATGCACCCGCCCGTCATTGGAGCGGGTCAAGGCATTGTCGGCTTCAAGCGCAGTGTGCAGCGTCAAACGGCCGCTGCTGATGTTGCGGACGTAAAGCCCGTTTTCGGCGGCGAGCAATTGATGCGCGTCGTCGATAAACGCAACCATACTCGCCATCACCGGCAGCCTATGCGCCGTGACTTCACCAGTGGCGAGATCGGCCTGCAGCAAATGGCGATCGAGAATGTCGAGCCACCAGGCGGTATCGGTCGCGGCGTCGTAGTTTGGGCCTTCGCCGAGATGGCAATGCCGGTCGCACAGGACCTTGGTTGCGACCTCCTCGATACGGTCCTCCATGTCGGCCCTCTCAGCTTGCGGAAAACCGGTAGCGCGAGATGTGGCGATAGGTTTGTCCGGGATCGAGCCGCGCCGACGGAAAATCCGGACGGTTCGGCGTATCCGGATAATGCTGCGGCTCGAGGCACAGCGCATCGAACTGGCGATGGGCGCGGCCGTATTTGCCGATCACGCTGCCATCGAGGAAATTGCCCGAATAAAACTGCACGCCGGGCTGATCGGTCCAGAGTTCCATCGCGCGGCCGGATGTGGGATCTTCGACCCGCGCCGCCAGCCGCGGTTCGCGGACAACGCCGCCCCGCAGGCAGAAGTTATGATCATAGCCCTGCCGGATACGGAGTTGCTCGTCGGCATCACTGACGCGCGCCCCCACGCGATGCGGTTCGCGGAAATCGAACGGCGTTGTGGCGACCCTGGACGATGCGCCCAACGGAATGCCGTCGGGTCTGACCGGCAGATAATCATCTGCCGCGATCATAAGGCGATGATCGAGAATATTGCCGCCTGTTTCCGCGCCCGCGAGATTGAAAAAGCTGTGGTTGGTCAGGTTGATCACGGTCGGCCGGTCAGTGGTCGCGGAAAAGGCGACCGACAGTTCGGTGCCGCCCGTGATGCTGTAGGTGATCTCGGTGGTCAGTCTGCCGGGATAGCCTTCCTCGCCGTCCGCGCTGACATAGGACAACCTGACAAAGGGTGCGGGTTCTTCGCCGATCGCCGTGACCGTCCATGGCTTGCGATCGAACCCGCTGAGCCCGCCATGCAGCGCATTGGCGCCGTCATTGGCCGGCAATTGAAAATGTTTTCCGTCCAGTTCGAACCGGCCGTTGGCGATCCGGTTGGCGTAACGCCCGACCGTCGCGCCGAGGAAGCGGCGAACCGCGAGATAGCCCTCGAGATCGTCGCGGCCGAGCACGACGTCGGCGAGACGTCCGGCACGATCGGACACGAAGAGAGATTGCAGCGCCGCGCCATAGCCGATGATGCGCGCCTCGAAACCATCCGCGCCGTGGAGCCGCACCATGTCGATCGCGGCGCCGTCGGGCAGATGGCCGAAAATCTCGCGCATCACTTTGGCCGGCTGCGCCACGCTTGGTCCTCGCAAACTCAATCTTCAAAAGGCTCGACGTCGCGGCGCCGGCCGAGCATGAAGGCGTCGGCGACATGAACCAGCGGCGACAGGTCGACATCGGAGACGCCATTGGCGATCAGTTCGGCAAAGTGCCGGTACAACGCGGGATATTCCGCCTTCTCGCCATCGACCAGCGTGCGCTCGCCGTGGATCAGACGGCGGCCGCCGGCCCCGAGCGTCAGCCGTCCGGCGTCGGTCTCGATATGCATGTGCCAGATTTGGGGCCCGGTCTGGCGCCAGTCGAACTCCGCGCGGATCGGCGCGCCGGCCTCGTCGGAAAAGCTGAGATCGGCCGCGATCGGCGCCGCACGGTTCTTCGGAAACGACAATTCCGAACGGGTGAGAAAAAACGGCCGCGGCAGGATCCGCGTCATGATCGAGAGCGCGTTGATGCCGGGATCGAACACGCCGATCCCGCCCGGCTCCCAGATCCAGGCCTGGCGCGGATGCCAGACCCTGACGTCCTCCTTCCATTCCACCGCGACGGATTTGATCTCGCGGTCGGCAAGGAAGGCGCGCGCCGGTTCGACCGCGGGCGCGAAGCGCGAATGCCAGGCCGCAAACAGCGTTCGTCCGGCCTGACGCGCCGCCGCGATCAATGGCGTCAACTCGCTGATGGTCGCGCCCGGCGGCTTTTCCAAGAGCACATGCTTGCCGGCCATGAGCGCCGCGGCTGCCATGGCGTGGCGCGCCTGCGGCGGCGTGCAGATCGCCACGGCATCGATCTCGTGCTTGCTCGCCAGCATGTCGTCGAGCGTCTTGAAGTGCGCGACGCCATCAATCGAGGCATTGGGGTCGGCGACCGCGGCAAGCTCGACGCCCTCAGTGCTTGCGAGCGTGGGGACGTGCTGGTCCCGGGCTATTTTTCCGGCACCAACGAGGGCGACACGAATGGCTGTCACGGCAGTCTATTCCCGGATTCGAGGAGTCGTACCCTAAAGCGTTTTCGAGCGAAGTGGAGTCCGGTTCGCGCTGGGAAAACGCGTCAATAGAGGAATCAGGATACTATTTACCCCATCGCAGCACCAGCGGCCCGAGACGGCGCGCGATCTCGATCAAGCCGGATCGCACCGAAGGATGCAACGGCTGCAACGGCAGACGCACGGTTTCGTGTCTGATAACGCCGCCCTCCTTCATCAGCGCCTTGCAGGCGATCAAGCCGCATTGGCGGTTTTCATAATTGATCAGCGGTAACCAGCGTTCATAAGCCTCGACCGCCTGCTCGCGGCGGCCAAGGAAAAACGCGTCGGTGATCTGCCTTATGCCGTCGGGATAGCCGCCGCCGGTCATCGCGCCGGTCGCGCCGGCGTCGAGATCGGCCATCAAGGTGATGGCCTCCTCGCCGTCCCACGGACCTTCGATGGCGTCACCGCCGAGCGCGATCAGTTCGCGCAATTTGCTGGCGGCCTGCGGCGTCTCGATCTTGAAGTAGGCGATGTTTTCCAGCTCGCGCGCCATCCGCGCCAAAAAAGCCGCCGAGAGCGGCGTGCCGGCCACCGGCGCATCCTGGATCATGATCGGTATCGAGACCGCATCCGACACCGTACGAAAAAACTGATAGATCGCGGCTTCACCGACCCGGATGGTGGCGCCGTGATAGGGCGGCATCACCATCACCATGGCGGCGCCGGCGTCCTGCGCGCGCCGCGAACGCTCGGCGCAGATATGCGCGGCAAAATGCGTGGTGGTGACGATGACCGGGACGCGGCCGGCGACATGACGAAGCACCGCGTCCAGCACCTGGTCGCGCTCGGCATCGGTCAGCACGAACTGTTCGGAGAAATTGGCGAGGATGCAGAGCCCCTGCGAACCCGCGTCGATCATGCAGTCGACCGCGCGCTGCTGGCCGTCGAGGTCGAGCCGGCCCTCGCCGTCGAACACCGTCGGCACCACAGGGAATACCCCCTTGTAGGGCCTGCGAATTTGGGAGCTTGCCATCATCACCCTCCTCTCATTGTTCCGCCGCGCGGGTCGCCGGATATCAGGCGTTCTCAGTCGGCCGCGCCGTGGCGGCGCAGGCCATTATAGATCACGCTGGTCATGGCCGCAGCCGCTCCCTCCGGGTCGCGCGCGGCGATGGCCTCGACGATCTGCTCATGGGCGGCCAGCGTGACCTCACGCTCCTTCTCTTCGGTCGGCGCGCTGAGCCGGAACGAGGCGCGTAGCGCGGCCTCGATCACAGCGCCGATCGAGCGCATGAAGGGATTGCCCGAGACGGTCGCGACATCGAGATGAAGCCGCAGGTCCGCATCGGCAAATTCCAGCGTGTCGGACGCAAAGCTGCGCATCCTCGCGATACTTTCACGCAGCGTCGCGATCGACTCGTCGGGCCGGCGCTCGGCGGCCAGCGCCGCGGCGCGCGGCTCGACGGCGAGGCGGATGTCGGCGAGATCGCGCAGGAAACGCTTGTCGATCCCGGCCTCGAGGTGCCAGCCGAGCACGTCGGGATCGAACATGTTCCAGGCCGAGCGTTCCCTGACCCTGGTGCCGACGCCGGCCTTGGAGTTGAGCAGCCCTTTTGCCGACAGCGTCTTGACGCTTTCGCGCAACACGGTGCGCGAGACGTCGAACATCGCGGTCAGTTCGGCATCGCGCGGCAGCGAGCTTCCCTCCGGGTAGCGCCCGGCGACGATATCGAGACCGATGGTGCGGGTTACCTCCAACTGGCTGGAATGGCCGCGGCCGGGCGGAATCACGACGAGAGGGGAAATCATGGCGTTGCCTCTGGGGTTAGGCTGGTGGGCCGCTTGGCGAGCCGCACCAAAATCTGCTGGAAGCCGATGAACGCGAACAGCAGGAAGCCGGTCACGATCTTGGTCCACCAGCTCGACAGCGTGCCGTCGAAAGTGATGTAGGTCTGGATCAGGCCCTGGATCAAAAGGCCCATCAGGGTGCCGAACATAAAGCCGGCGCCGCCGGTCAGCAGCGTGCCGCCGATCACGACCGCTGCAATGGTGTCGAGCTCGACGCCGACCGCTGACAGCGCGTAGCCGGCTGCCGTGTAGAACGAGAACACGATGCCGGAGAGGCCGGCCAGAAAACTCGAGAGCATGTAGACCCGCACGATGGTGGGCGCGACGCGTACGCCCATCAGCGCGGTCGATTGCCGGCTGCCGCCGAGCGCATAGACGTTGGTGCCAAACTTGGTGAAGTGCAACAGCACCGCGCCGACCACGAATACCCAAAGCATGATGTCGGCGATCAGCGGCAGCCGGCCGCCGCCCGGCAGAACGATCGTGAGCTTGCCGATATCGGTATAGAGTGGCGCGTTGATCGGGATCGATTCCGTCGACATCAAGAAGGCGGCGCCGCGCGCCAGAAACATCCCGGCCAGCGTGACGATGAAGGCCGGCATCTCGAAATAATGGATCACCGCGCCCATCGCAGCGCCAAACAGAACGCAGATCACCAGCACAATGGCAAAGGCAATCAGCGGCGGGATGCCGAGCCGCCCGATCGCGATCGCAAGGAACACGGTGGTAAATCCGATCACCGATCCGACCGACAGATCGATGCCGCCCGAGATGATGACAAACGTCATGCCGACCGCGACGATGCCGAGGAACGCGTTGTCGGTCAGGAGGTTGGCGACCACGCGCGTCGAGGCGAAATGCGGAAACTGCAGCGAGCAGAGAATGAAGCCTGCGACAAACACCGCCGTGGTGACGAGAACCGGGAGCAGACGGCGCATCAAATCGTCCTGTTCCGGTTGAACCAGTGGCCGAGGCCGGCGAGCCGCGGCGACTGCAACAGCAGCACCGCGATCACGACCACGGCCTTCACCACCAGATTGAGCTCCGGGCGGTAGCCGCTGAGCAGGATGCCGGTGTTCATGGCCTGGATGATCAGCGCCCCGAGCACGGCGAGGATCACCGAAAAGCGTCCGCCGAACAAAGACGTGCCGCCGATCACCACCGCGAGGATCGCATCGAGCTCGAGCCAGAGGCCGGCATTGTTGGCGTCGGCGCCGAGGATGTCGGCAGCGGCGATGACGCCGGCGACCGACGAACACAGCCCGCACCAGACATAGGCGGCAATGGTAACCGCCCAGGTGCCTATCCCGGCGAGTTCGCTGGCCCGCGCATTGGCGCCGGTCGCCTCGATCAGCACGCCGAGCGCGCTGCCGCGCACCAGGAACAGCGTCAGCAGCAGCATGCCCAAAGTGATCGCGACCGGCGCGGGAATGCCGAGAATGGAGCCGTTGCCGAACCAGGCCAGTTGCGGCGAGGTGAAAGTAACGATCCGACCCTCGGTGATGAGCTGGGCGATGCCGCGGCCGGCGACCATCAGGATCAGGGTCGCGACGATCGGCTGGATGCGCAGCACCGCGACCAGAAAACCGTTCCACAACCCGCACAAGACGCCGACGCCGAGCGCGGCGCCGAGCGCCAGCGGAACCGAGTGAGTATCGACCAGGCTCGCCGCCACCGCGCCCGCGATCGCCATCACGGCGCCGACCGAGAGGTCGATGCCGCGCGTGGCGATCACCAGCACCATGCCGAGCGACAGCAATGCCACCGGCGCGCCGCGATTGAAGACGTCGACCAGGCTGCCGAACAGCCGGCCGTCCTGCAGACGCAGATCGAAGAACTGCGGCGAGACCAGCCGGTCCGCCAGCAGGATCGCCAGGAAAGCCAGGATTTGCGGCGCGCCCTGCTTTGGCAATCGAAACGGCATCGCGCTTCCCCTAAGCCACATGCGGCGTCTCGGCGGCGATGGTCGACAGCACCGCCGGAACGTTGATGGCGTCGCCGCTCAAGGTGGTGACGTGGGCACGGTCCCGGAGCACGACGACCTCGTCGGCATACACCGCGACCTCCTCGATTTCAGAGGAAATCACCAATAGCGCCAGCCCGTCGGCGCAGAGCTGGCGAATGAGCCGGATGATTTCGGCATGCGCGCCGACGTCGATGCCGCGGGTCGGCTCGTCGAGAATCAGCAAGCCCGGTTTGGTGGCGAGCCAGCGCGCCAGCAACACCTTCTGCTGGTTGCCGCCCGACAACAGCCCGATCGGCCGTTCCGGGTCGGCCGGGCGGATATCCAACAGCTTGATGAAATGGCCTGATATCTCGTCCTGCTCGCGGCGTGACAGCGGCCTCGACCAACCCCGCCTCGCCTGCACCGCCAGCACGATGTTTTCACGCACCGAGAGTTCGGCTACGATGCCCTCGGTCTTGCGCTCTTCCGGGCAGTAGCCGAAGCCGAGCCGGATCGCCTCACGCGGCGAGGTGATATGGACGCCCTTGCCGGCCACCTCCGCGGTGCCGCTATCGGCTCGCTCGGCGCCGAACACAATTCGCGCCGTCTCGGTGCGGCCGGAGCCGAGCAGGCCGGCCAGCGCCACCACCTGCCCTCGCCTCAGATCGAGGTCGAACGGCGCCACATAGCGCCGCTTGCCGAAGCCGCGGAACGAGGCGTAGGGCGCGCCGGAATCGTCGACAATGCGCTGCTCGCGATCGGCAGTGACTTCCGACAACTCGCGCCCCAGCATCATGTGCACGAGGTCGAGCCGCGGCAGCGCCGAGGTCTCGCGCTCGCCGACCAGCCTTCCATTGCGCAGCACGGTGATGCGGTCGGAGACCGCATAGACCTGATCGAGAAAATGCGTGACGAAGATAATGCCGATGCCGCGGCCGGCCAACTGGCGCATGATGCCGAAGAGTATCTCGACCTCATGGGCATCGAGGCTCGCGGTCGGCTCGTCGAGGATCAGCACGCGAGCCGACAGATCGACCGCGCGCGCGATCGCGACGAGGTGCTGGACCGCGACCGAATATTCGCCGAGCGGAATGCCGACATCGATCGAAAGCCCGAAGCCGCGCAGCAACGAAGCCGCAGCGCGGCGCATCTGCCCGTCGCGCACCAGGCCGAACCGGGTCGGCTGCCGGCCGAGGTAAAGATTTTCGGCGACGGTGAGATTGGGCAGGAGGTTGACCTCCTGATAAACCGTCGCGATGCCGGCCTTGACTGCCTCCTCGGCATTGCGCGGCATGATCCCGGCGCCGTCGAGCCTGACGATGCCGGCGTCGCGCTGCACCACGCCGGTGACGGCTTTGATCAAGGTCGACTTGCCGGCGCCGTTCTCACCCAAGAGCGCATGGATCTCGCCGGAACGCAGCGTGAAGTCGACGTCGTCAAGCGCGCGTTGCCCGAGAAAACTCTTGGTCAGGCCCGTCACTTCCAGCAGCGCGTGCGCCTGTTTCGAACCCGAATCCATCACCGACTTTCCGGCCGCCGCGTCAGGACGCGGCGTAATGGCTGCGGCCGGGCAAACCCGGCCGCGCCCGTCATGACTGCAATCCCGGTCCCTATCAGTAACCGAGACCTTTCTTGCTGTCATAGATCTTCTGCGGATCGTCGGTCGGCGTGTACAGCTTTGACTCCGTCTGGATCCATTTCGGCGGCGCAGTGCCCTTGTCCTTGTAGGCGATCAACGCATCGAAGGCCGGGCCCGCCATGTTCGGCGTCAGTTCGACCGTGGCGTTGGCCTCGCCGGCCATGAAGGCCTTGAAGATATCCGGCACCGCGTCGATCGACACCACCAGGATGTCCTTGCCGGGCTTTAAGCCGGCTTCCTTGATCGCCTGGATCGCGCCGACCGCCATGTCGTCATTGTGGGCGTAGAGCGCGCAGATGTTCTTGCCACCGTTCTCGGCCTTCAAAAAGCTCTCGGCGACTTCCTTGCCCTTGGCGCGGGTGAAGTCGCCGGTCTGGCTGCGGATCACCTTGATGTTGGCGTGCTTGGCGATGGCGTCGTCAAAACCTTTCTTGCGGTTGGTGGCGACGCTGGCGCCGACGGTGCCTTGCAGCTCGACGACGTTGCACGGCTTGTCGCCGACCTGCTTGGCGAGCCATTCGCCGGCGACCGCGCCTTCATGCACGCTGTCGGAGGTGACGGCAGTCAGATAAAGCGACTTGTCTGATGTCTCGATATCGCGATCGAGCAGGATCACCGGGATCTTGGCGTCCTTGGCTTCGCCCAGCACGGCATCCCAGCCGGTGGCGACGACGGGCGCGAGGAAGATGGCGTCGACGCCCTGCGCCACGAAGGAGCGGATCGCCTTGATCTGGTTCTCCTGCTTCTGCTGGGCGTCGGCGATCTTGAGCGTAATGTTGCGCTTCTGGGCTTCGCTCTTGGAGACCGAGGTTTCGGCGGCGCGCCAACCGGATTCTGAACCGATCTGCGAAAAGCCGACGGTCAAACCGGCGGCCAACGCGCTGGTTGCCATCAATGGGGTGAGCGCAATGACGGCTGTGGTGAAGGCTGTGGGGAGAAATTTTCTGAGAGTCATGACTGGTTTCGCTCCCTGACTGTTGCGGGCCGCTGTCCGGCCTCTTCGGGCAGGATCGTCGCAGGCCACGGATTTTTGCCATAAGTCCCTAGCTCTGTATAGGGAATTGTACTATTAGTATGACTAATAGATCCGAGGCCGGTGCGAAGCCGTTTTCCGAAGCCTCCACCCGGTCGTCGCACGGCTGTCGCCAAACCGGCGACCGACGCCCATCGGATTCCGCGTCACGGCAGTTCGGTTGCCCGACGGCGGGGCTGGCGTGCCACCATGGAACCCGCGGCGGCGTCTCGACGTTGGCGGTCCGCGACTCTCGTTGCAATTCGAATGCATCCGAGTGCGTGGACGCTGCGTGTCAAATCTTTGCAACCTGCATGAACATCAAGCCTCGCTTGCGCGACGCATTGCTTGAACGGAGCGTCGTACCGGCCTGAAATTCTTTCCGATTATTAATGCGATAATGGCTGTTGGAAGCGTTTCCGCCGGTCCTTGAGCGGTTGCGAAATCTCGCTCAAAACGCATACAATGATCGGCCCGTCACGGTTTGTTTGAGCGACCTCACGCCGACCGGCCAACACAACAAGAGGCCCTGCAAATGAACGCGAACTCAGTGATGGAACGTTCATGAATCAACCGATCAAGCCGCCCCAGGAGGCGACCCCACAGGCCGCGCCGCAGCGCGAAGCCGACCCGTTCGGCCCGCCGCCCAAGTCGCGATCGGCCTGGCGCCTGGTCGCGACCTGCCTTGTGCTGCTGTTGGTCGTAGCCGCCATCGTCTGGTGGACCAAGCACCAGGCCGTACCCGAACCGCAGGGACGCGGCGGCCGCAACGCGGTGCCGATGTCGATCGTGCCGGAAACCGTCGGCAAGGGCGACATCGGGATCAATCTCAATGCGCTCGGCACCGTCACTTCGCTGGCGACGGTGACCATCCGCAGCCAGATCAGCGGCTACCTGCTCAGGAACGATTTCACGGAAGGCGACGAGGTCAAGAAAGGCGATCTGATCGCCGAGATCGACCCGCGGCCTTACGAAGCGACGCTGGCGCAAGCCAAGGGCAATCTGGCGCGGGACCAGGCATTGTTGAAAGGCGCGCAGGTCGACCTCACCCGCTACCAGGGCCTCGCGGCGCAGAACGCGGTGCCGCGCCAGACGCTCGACACGCAAGTCGCGCTGGTCGCGCAGGATCAGGGCACGGTGGAAGCCGATACGGCGGCGGTGAAGTCGGCGGAAGTGAACCTCCAGTACACCCGCATCCTGTCGCCGCTCGACGGCCGGGTCGGCCTGCGCCAGGTCGACCAGGGCAATTACGTCACGCCGGGCGACAGCAGCGGCATCGTCGTCATCACCCAGCTAAAGCCGATCAGCGTGCTGTTCACGGTGCCTGAAGATAATCTGCAGGCGATCGCGAAGCGGTTGCAGTCCGGCGCGGTGCTGCCGGCTGCCGCACTCGATCGCGGCGGCGGCAAGAAGATCGCCGACGGCACCCTGCAAACCTTCGACAGCCAGATCGATCCGACCACCGGCACCATCAAGCTGCGGGCGCAATTCCCCAACGAGACAGAGGCGCTCTATCCGAACCAGTTCGTCAACATCCAGCTGCTGCTCGATACCCACAAGAACGTCACCACGATGCCGACCGCCGGCGTGCAGCGCGGCGTGCCCGGCACGTTCGTCTATCTCGTCAATGCCGACGACACCGTCTCGGTCCGCAAGATCGAGCTCGGCGTCACCGATGGCGACCGCGTCGAGGTCCGTTCCGGATTGCAGCCGGGCGACAAGATCGTGGTCGACGGCGCCGACAAGCTGCGCGACGGCGCCAAGATCAACGTGCGGGCGGAAGCGCCCAATCCGAATGCGCCGGCGGCGGCGCCGGGCGCGGAAAAGGCCGGCAAGAAGCGGCGCTCCGAAGGACAGAAGCAAGACGACGGGCAGAAGCAATGAACCCGTCGCAACCGTTCATCCTGCGGCCGGTTGCGACCACGCTGCTGATGATCGCCATCATGCTGTCCGGCCTGCTGGCGTACCGGTTCCTCCCGGTCGCCGCGTTGCCCGAAGTCGACTACCCGACCATCCAAGTGCAGACCTTCTACCCCGGCGCCAGCCCCGACGTGATGACATCGTCGGTGACCGCGCCACTGGAAGTGCAGTTCGGCCAGATGCCGAACCTCAACCAGATGAGCTCGGTCAGTTCGGCCGGCGCCTCCGTGATCACGCTGCAATTCGGGCTGACGATTTCGCTCGACGTCGCCGAACAGGAAGTGCAGGCCTCGATCAATGCCGCCGGCAATCTGCTGCCGTCCGACCTGCCGGCGCCGCCGATCTACGCCAAGGTCAACCCGGCCGACGCGCCGATCCTGACGCTGGGTCTGACCTCCAAAACCATGCCACTGACCCAGGTCGAGGATTTCGTCGACACCCGCCTGGCGCAAAAGATCTCGCAGCTTCCCGGCGTCGGCCTCGTCAGCATCTCCGGCGGCCAGCGCCCGGCGGTGCGGATCCGCGCCGATATCCGCAAGCTCGCGGCCTATGGACTCAACATCGACGACCTCCGCACCACGCTCGGCAACGCCAACATCAACACGCCGAAGGGCAATTTCGACGGCGCGATGCGCGCCTACACCATCAACGCCAACGACCAGATCCGCAACGCCGGCGACTACAAGTCGCTGATCGTCGCCTACAAGAACGGCTCGCCGGTGCGGCTTTCCGATGTCGGCGACGTCGTCGACGGCGCGCAGAACGACAAGCTCGGCGCCTGGATGAACCAGACGCCGGCGATCATCCTCAACATCCAGCGCCAGCCGGGCGCCAACGTCATCGCGGTGGTCGAGGGCATCAAGAAGCTGCTGCCGCAATTGCAGGCCGCGCTGCCCAGCGCCATCGACCTCAACATCCTGACCGACCGCACCGTGACGATTCGCGCCTCGGTGCAGGACGTCGAATTCGAACTGTCGCTCGCCGTCATCCTGGTCGTGCTGGTGATCTTCGTGTTCCTGCGCAACGCCCGCGCCACCCTGATCCCCAGCCTGTCGGTGCCGCTGTCGCTGGTCGGCACGCTGGGCGCGATGTATCTGTTCGGCTTCAGCCTCAACAATCTGTCGCTGATGGCGCTGACGATCGCCACCGGCTTCGTGGTCGACGACGCCATCGTGGTGATCGAGAACATCTCGCGCTACATCGAGGAGGGCGAGGCGCCGCTGCAGGCGGCGCTTAAAGGCTCCGCGCAGATCGGTTTCACCATCATCTCGCTGACGGTGTCGCTGATCGCGGTGCTGATCCCGCTGTTGTTCATGGGCGACGTGGTCGGAAGATTATTCCGCGAATTCGCCATCACGCTGTCGGTCACGATCCTGATCTCCGCCGTGGTGTCGCTGACCCTGGTGCCGATGGCTTGCGCCAAGCTGCTCAAGCCCGAAACCGAGGCGCGCGAGAACGCCTTCCAGCGACGCAGCCGCGAGGCGTTCGACTGGATCATCGAGATGTACGGCCACGCGCTGAACTGGGTGCTGGATCGCCAGACGTTCGTGCTTTTCATCGCGCTCGGCACCTTCGCGCTGACCGCGTTCCTTTACATCGTGATCCCGAAGGGCTTCTTTCCGCTGCAGGATACCGGCGTGATCCAGGCAATTTCCGAGGCGCCGCAATCGGTGTCCTACGCCGCGATGGCGGAACGGCAACAGCAGCTCGCCGCGGTGATCCTGAAGGACCCCGAGGTCGAGAGCCTGTCGTCCTTTATCGGCGTCGACGGCACCAACAACACGCTCAACAGCGGCCGTATCCTGATCAACCTGAAACCCTATGACGAGCGCAAGTCCGGCGTCACCGCGATCATGCAGCGGATCAAGGACGCCGCGGCGTCGCTGACCGGCATCAGTCTTTACATGCAGCCGGTGCAGGATCTGACCATCGAGGGCACCGTCAGCCGCACGCAATACCAGTTCATCCTGCAGGACGCCGATCCGGCGCAACTGGCCGAGTGGGCCCCGAAACTGGTCGACAAGCTCAACAGCCTGCCGCAATTCGCCGACGTGGCCAGCGACATCTCGGCCTACGGCCTCTCGGTGTATGTCCAGATCGACCGCGACCAGGCCGCCCGCTTCGGCATCACGCCCGCAACCATCGACAACGCGCTGTACGATTCCTACGGCCAGCGCATCGTCTCGACCATCTTCACCAATTCGAACCAGTACCGCGTGATCCTCGAGGCCGACCCGGCGCTGCAGACCTCGCTGGATTCGCTGAACTCGATCTATTTGCCCTCCTCGGTCGGCGGCGCGCCGGTGCCACTGGCGGTGATGGCCAAGATGCGAACCGAAACCGCGCCGCTGCAGGTCTCGCATCTCGGGCAATTCCCCTCCGCCACCGTCTCCTTCAACCTGGCGCCGGGCGCCTCGCTCGGCGAAGCCGTGAGCGCGGTCAAGCAGGCACAGATCGACATCGGTCAGCCGCTCGGCGTCATCACCAGTTTCCAGGGCGCGGCGCTGGCGTTCCAGTCATCGCTGTCCAACCAGTTGTTCCTGATCCTGGCGGCGATCGTCACCGTCTATATCGTGCTCGGCGTGCTCTACGAGAGCTTCATCCATCCGATCACGATCCTGTCGACATTGCCGTCGGCCGGCATCGGCGCATTGCTGGCGCTGATGGCCGCGGGCAGCGATCTAACCATCGTGGCGATCATCGGCATCATCCTGCTGATCGGCATCGTCAAGAAAAACGCGATCATGATGATCGACTTCGCGCTCGACGCCGAGCGCAACGAGGGCAAGCTGCCGCGCGAGGCGATCTACCAGGCCTGCCTGTTGCGGTTCCGACCGATCCTGATGACCACGATGGCCGCGGTGCTGGGCGCGCTGCCGCTGATGCTGGGCACCGGCGCCGGTTCGGAATTGCGCCATCCGCTCGGCATCTCCATCGTCGGCGGCCTACTCGTCAGCCAGATGCTGACACTGTTCACCACGCCGGTGATCTATCTCTGGTTCGACCGGCTGGCAGTGCGGTTCGCCGGCCGCACCCGCGAGACCGGTCCCGCCAGCGAATTGAACTAGAGTGGCGAACTGAACCATGGGCCCCTCAACACCCTTCATTCGCCGGCCGGTCGCAACAACGTTATTGACCTTCGGGCTTGCGGCGGCGGGGGTCGTGGCGTTTTTCAAATTGCCGGTGTCGCCGCTGCCGCAGGTGGATTTCCCGACCATCTCGGTGCGCGCGACCTTGCCCGGCGCTAGCCCTGAAGACGTCGCCACCACCGTCGCCAGCCCGCTCGAACGACATCTCGGCCAGATCGCCGATGTCACCGAGATGACGTCCAGTTCCACGGTCGGTGGAACCCGCATCACCCTGCAGTTCGGACTGAACCGGGATATCGACGGCGCCGCGCGCGACGTGCAGGCCGCCATCAACGCCGCCCGCGCCGACCTGCCGACCAGCCTGCGATCCAATCCGACCTACAAGAAGGTCAACCCGGCGGACGCCCCGATCATTATCCTGACGCTGACCTCGGATACGATGACGCGCGGCGAAGTCTATGACGCGGCATCGACGGTGCTGGCGCAGAAGCTGTCGCAGGTCGAGGGCATCGGCGAAGTCGGGGTCAGCGGCAGTTCGCTGCCCGCGGTGCGCGTCGACCTGATTCCGCAGGCGATCTACAAATACGGCATTGGGCTGGAGGACGTGCGCGCGGCGCTGTCGAGCGCCAACGCCCACAGCCCCAAGGGCGGCATCGACGTCGGCGACCAGCGCTACCAGATCTATTCCAACGACCAGGCCAACAAGGCCGTCGACTACCAGTCGTTGATCGTCGCCTATCGCAACGGCTCCGCGGTGCATCTCTCCGACGTCGGCGAGGTCACCGACGGGGTGGAAAACCTGCGCAACGCCGGCCTCGCCAACGGCAAGCCTGCCGTCCTGATCATCCTCTACCGGCAACCGGGCGCCAACATCATCAGCACGGTGGACCGGATCAAGGAGCTGATGCCGCAATTGCAGGCCTCGATTTCGCCCGCGATCGAGATCGGGCTGGCCGTCGACCGATCGACCACCATCCGCACCTCGCTGCACGACGTCGAGCGCACTTTGGTGCTTGCGGTGCTGCTGGTGATCATCGTGGTGTTTGCCTTCCTGCGCAGCCTGCGCGCCACCTTGATCCCGGTGGTGGCGGTGTCGGTCTCGCTGGTCGCAACCTTTGCCGCGATGTACCTGATGGGCTACAGCCTCGACAATCTGTCGCTGATGGCGCTGACGGTGGCGACCGGCTTCGTGGTCGACGACGCCATCGTCGTGCTGGAAAACGTCACCCGCTATATCGAGCAGGGGCTGTCGCCGCTGGAAGCTGCCCTGAAAGGCGCCAATGAGGTCGCCTTCACGGTGTTGTCGATGAGCATCTCGCTGATCGCCGTGTTCATCCCGATCCTCCTGATGGGCGGCATCGTCGGCCGGCTGTTCCGCGAATTCGCGATGACGATCTCGATCGCAATCATGATCTCGCTGGTGATCTCGCTGGCCACCACGCCGATGATGTGCGCGGTGCTGTTGCGCAGCGAGGTCGGCCAGGTCCACGGCAGGATCTACCAGGCCAGCGAGCGCTTCTTCGAGCGGATGCTGGATATCTACCGGCGGTCGCTGACGGCGGCATTGCGGCATCCGGCCACGATGATGCTGATCCTGGCCGTCGTCCTCGGTCTCAATTTCTATCTCTACGACGTCATTCCGAAGGGCTTCTTCCCGCAGCAGGACACCGGCAGGATGATCGGCATCATCCAGGCCGACCAAAGCATCTCGTTTCAGCTGATGCAGCAGAAGCTGACGCAGTTTGTCACCATTCTCAAGCAGGATCCCGCGATCGAAACCGCCGTCGGCTTCACCGGCGGCGGCCAGACCAATTCCGGCTTCATGTTCGTCTCGCTCAAGCCGCTCAGCGAGCGCAAGCTCTCGGTCGACGGCGTGATCACGCGGCTGCGGCGCAAGATGGCGGTGGTTCCCGGCGCCACCCTGTTCCTGCAGGCGGTGCAGGACATCCGGGTCGGCGGCCGCGCCAGCAACGCGCAATATCAATACACCCTGCAAGCGCCCTCGCTGGAGGAACTCAACGAATGGTCTCCGAAGATCGCCGCCGCGCTGCAGAAGGAGACTTCGGTCCTTGCCGACGTCAACAGCGACCAGCAGAACAAGGGACTGGAATCCGACCTCGTGATCGATCGCGACGCCGCCGCCAGGCTCGGCGTCACCGTTAGCCAGATCGACAACACGCTCTACGACGCGTTCGGCCAGCGCCAGGTCTCGACGATCTACGTCGCGCGTAACCAGTACCATGTGATCATGGAGGTCGCGCCGCGCTACTGGCAGGACCCGGAAACCCTGAAGGACGTCTACGTCTCCACCTCCGGCGGCGCGGTCGGAGGCTCGCAGGCGACCAACGCGGTCGCGGGGACCATCGTCGCTACCGGTGTTTCGACCACCTCCGCCAACGCGCAGGCCGCGCGCAATGCCGCGACCAATTCGATCGGCGCCACCGGCAAGGGCGCCGCCTCGACCGGCTCGGCCGTCTCGACCAAGCAGGAGACCATGATTCCGCTCGCCCAGGTCGCGAGTTTCAAGCAGGGCGCGACGCCGCTCGCGGTCAATCACCAGGGCCTTCTGGTCGCCAACACCATTTCGTTCAACCTGCCGCCCGGCGTGGCGCTGAGCGATGCCGTCTCCACCATCGAATCCACCATGAACAAGATCGGCGTGCCGGCAACGATACGCGGCACGTTCCAGGGCACCGCCAAGGCCTTCCAGGATTCGCTCAACAACCAGCCGTTCCTGGTGCTGGCGGCGCTGGTCACGATCTACATCGTGCTCGGCGTGCTCTACGAAAGCTACGTGCATCCGCTGACGATCCTGTCGACGCTGCCGTCCGCCGGCGTCGGCGCCCTGCTCGCCTTGATGGCGTTCCACACCGAATTCAGCATCATGGCGCTGATCGGCGTCATTCTGCTGATCGGCATCGTCAAGAAGAACGCGATCATGATGATCGATTTCGCGCTCGATGCCGAACGAAGCCGAGGCCTCAACTCTTACGACGCGATCTACGAGGCTTGCCTGCTGCGCTTCCGGCCAATCATGATGACGACCATGGCGGCGATGCTCGGCGCGTTTCCGCTGGCGATCGGCATGGGCGAAGGCGGCGAACTGCGGCAGCCGCTCGGCATCGCGATCGTCGGTGGCCTTGCGCTGAGCCAGGTGCTGACGCTCTACACCACCCCGGTGATCTACCTCTACATGGACCGCTTCCGGGTCTGGAGCGGCCGGCGGCGGAGCGGCGGCGCCGCGACTGTAGCCCGGCTGCAACCCGGCGAATAAATGTCAACAGCTCCTTCCATGACAGACCTAGCGCTTGAGCGGTCCCTGTGCGATGCCGGTATCCCATGAGTGAAGTTGCGCGCAAGTCAGGGACCCTACCCGCACAGCGCCGCGGCGGAATCCGCGTGGCGCCGGCGCTCGCCGTCCTGCTGCTCGCGCCGGGGCTATCCGGTTGCATCCTCGGCTCCGAACGGCCCGAACTCAATCTCGAGGTTCCCGCAGCCTATCGCGAGGCGCAGAAAAAATCAGTCGATGCCGCGGTGCCGGCGCTGGACTGGTGGCGCGGCTTCCGCTCCAAGGAGCTGACCACGCTGATGGAGGACGCCCAGGTCTTCAACCTCGATATCGCGGTGGCCGTGGCGCAGGTCGTCCAGGCCGACGCCCAGGTCGGCGTCAACGGGGCTCCGCTGTTTCCGTCGATCACGGGAACGGCGACCGCCGAGCGCGAGAAGGTCTCAACCGCAACGGCAGGCAGCGGCTCAGGTCTTGGCGGCGGCGGCTCGACCTTCTCCAATTACAATCTCGGCCTCACCGCCAGCTACATGATCGATTTCTGGGGCAAGAATCGCGCGACGCTTAATTCCTTCGAGGAAAGCGCCACCGCAGCGCGCTATAACCGCGAGGTGGTGACGTTGACGACGCTGGTCACCGTCGCCAACACCTATTTCCAGGTCCTCGCGGCCCAGGACGAGTTGCGCGTGGCGCGGCGCAACCTCGCCGCCGCCGAACGCATCATGACGCTGATCAACCAGCAGTTCGTCGGCGGCACCGCCTCGCAGCTCGACGTCTCACAGCAGCAGGCGCTGGTCTCCACCGAGCGCGCGGCGATCCCGCCGCTCGAGGTCACGTTGCGGCAGAACATCGCCGCGCTGGCGCTGCTGGTGGCGCGGGCGCCGGCCAATTTCAACGTTTCCGGCGGCGCGCTGACCTCGATCGTCGTGCCAAGGGTCACGCCGGGGATGCCCTCGGAATTGCTGTACCAGCGGCCGGACATCCGCCAGGCCGAGGCGCAGCTTGCCTCCTCCAATTTCAGCGTGGAAGCGGCGCGCGCGGCGTTCTTCCCGCAGATCCAGTTGACCGCGACCACCGGTGTGCAGAGCGCGGCGCTGGCCTCGCTGTTCGGGCCCGGCGCCTGGTACTACACGCTCGCGGCCGGACTGACCCAGCCGATCTTCGACGGCTTCCTGCTGGAGAGCCAGTTGAAGCAGGCCAAGGGCGTGCAGTTGCAGAATCTGCAGGCTTACCGCAAGGCGGTGCTGTCGGCCTTCGCCGACGTCGAGAGGGCGCTGGTCGCACTGTCGCAATCCGAGCGGCAGGAACGGTTGCAGGCCGAGGCTGTCAGGAACTCGCAAAAAGCCTTCGACGTCTCGGAAACCCAATTGCGCGCCGGCACCGTCAATTTGATTACCGTGCTGCAGACCCAGCAGACGCTGCTCACCAACGAGAACACGCTGGCGCAGGTGCGATTGACCAAGCTGCTTGCCGCTTCCAGCCTGTTCCAGGCGCTCGGCGGCGGATGGACGCCCGACCGCAAGCTGGCGACGGCGCAAGCACCTGAGCAAGCGCCGGAGGAGGTGCCGCAATGAGCCGCTCGGCCACCAGGAGGATGCTGTTCGCCGTAGCCGCGATCTGGGCCGTGGCGAGCACGATCGCTGCCCCCTCGCCTGCCCGCGCGCAATCGAACAACAATATGCCGCTGGCCTTCGGCATGAACGTCGAGGAGGCCTCGGCGGCGCTGGGCACGACGCTGGTTTATGTCCGGGGCCGACCGGGTGACGAAATGTTTCTGGCGCTGCCCAATGTCAAAGGCAGCGGGCTGTCGGATCGGAGGGATGGTCTCTATCTGCAGTTCCGGCGCGGCAAGCTCGACGGCTGGAAGGGCGACTGGGGCACCAACCACCCATGTTGCAGATGATGGCGCGACCGATGAACAAGAGTACGCTCAGCAAATGGATCGCGGCCGCGGCGCTTGCCGCTGCGCCGGGCGCCGGGCTGGCGCAAAGCGCGCACCAGCCGTTTTTGCAAAGGGATGTGCCGCCGACCGCCTGGTATTACGACAACCGTGACGACGGCAGGGATTTTCAGAACAACGGTTTCTGGCCCGGCGATTTCGCCGCCAATCCGCCCGCCGCCTGGATCGGCGCCGCCGGCCTCCTCGGTTTCAGGCCCGCGGGCGGTTCGCATTTCGGCCCGATCTACTGCACGCGGCGCTATCGCTCCCACAACCCCGCGCCGGGTTATTTCCAGGGCGACGACGGGGTATGGTATCGCTGTCAGCGATAGCCTCGGGATGTCGGAGCTTTCGGCCGCCTGAGAGCGATCCGCAAAAACAAGGGAAACACCATGGCTGGGAACTGCAGGGTGCGCAGCGTCGAAACGCTGTCGTGCGACGCCGGCTGGCGCAACTACCACTTCGTCAAGATCACGACCGAAGACGGCGTGGTCGGCTGGAGCGAGTTCGACGAAGGCTTTGGTTCACCCGGCCTCGGCACCGCGATCGAGGGGCTGTCATCCCGCGTGGTCGGACAAAACGCGCTGCAGCATGAGCGGATCTATGCCGAGTTGTTCGCGGCGACCCGCCCCTCCACCGGCGGCCTGATCGCGCAGGCGCTCGGCGCGATCGAAAACGCGCTGCTCGACGTCAAGGGCAAGGTGCTGGGCGTGCCCTGCTACGAACTGCTCGGCGGCAAGATTCGCGACCGCATCCGGGTCTACTGGTCGCATTGCGCGACCTGGCGCATCAATCATCCCAGCTGGTACAAGCCTGGGATCACCGACCTCGACGGCGTCAAGGCGATCGGGCGCGAAGTCCGCGAGAAGAAATTCACCGCGCTGAAAACCAACATTTTCACCTATGACGGCGGCAAACCAAGGGGCTGGCGGCCCGGCTTCGGCGTGCCGTTCGAGCCCGAGATCAATGTCGACCGCAAGGTATTGCGCGACCTGCGCATGCATCTGGAAGCGATCCGCGACGGCGCCGGTCCTGATATCGACATCCTGCTCGACCTCAATTTCAATGCCAAGACCGAGGGCTACCTGAAGATCCTGCGCGAGATCGCCGACCTCGACATGTTCTGGATCGAGATCGACAGTTTTAGTCCGGAGGCGCTCGGCTATATCCGCCGCCAGAGCCCGCATCCGATCTCGTCCTGCGAGACGCTGACCGGCCTGCGCGAATTCCTGCCCTACTTCAAGGAGCAGGCGATGGACGTCGCGATCATCGACACGCCCTGGAACGGGGTCTGGCAATCGATGAAGATCGCAGCCACGGCCGAAGCCTGCGAAGTCAATGTCGCGCCGCATAATTTCTATGGCCACCTCTGCACCATGATGAACGCGCATTTCAGCGCCGCGGTGCCAAACCTGCGGATCATGGAAACCGACATCGATCGGCTGGCCTGGGACCACGAAATCTTTACTTACGTGCCCGAATTCGTTGACGGCCATCTGGTGATGCCCGATCGCCCCGGCTGGGGCACCGAGCCCAACGAGGAAGCGCTGCGCGCCCATCCACCGAAAGGTAAGGGCGGATTGCTGACCTACGGGCAGAAGAACACGAGCTGACCGATCAGTCGGCCAGCTCGGTCAACACCGGCTGATGGTCCGAGGCCGAGGTCGTCACGTCGACCTCGATGCGGCGGACGCGGCTCGCGATATCCTCGGTGACGAAAACAAAATCGCGGCAGTCCGCGCCGCCGGGCCATTGCGCGCGATCGTACACGCCGCAGGTCGGCTGACGCGGCTGGCCCGGCCGCGCAATCTCCCAGGCGTCGCGGTAATTCAGGCCTGCGCGCTGTGAGCCGTGCAGCAGTCTGTGCTGGGAATCGCTGACGTCGAAATTGAAATCGCCGCACAGCAGGCTCGAAGCGACGACGGTCTGGCTGCCGTAGGGCTCGGCATGAACCGCGCTTGCGTCGGACGGATTGGTCGACGCCTCTTCCTGCAAATCCAGTAACCGCATGATCTGGACCTCCCGCTGGGCGGCGGAATGAAATTCCAGATGGGTGTTGACGATGCGTAGCGGGCCGAACGCCGCTCGAACGGTCACGTCGAGCGCGACGCGCCGCATGCTGCGCGGCACGCCGGTGCGCGGCCAGGGCAACAGATGGCTGGCGACCTGCAACACCGGCAGCCGCGACAGCGTCATGTTGCCAAAACGGTGCGCCCTGCCCTCAGCGTCGACGGTTTCGACCGCGGGACGAAAGATTGGCCGATAGTCCGGCAACAGCGCCGCAAGCTGCGCGCTCCGGTCGACGCCGCCGTCGAGCGCGGCGAAATTGTCCGAGACCTCCTGGAAGCAGAACACATCGGCATCAACGAGCGATTTTGCCGTCGATACGATCCGCGCCATGTCCGTGACGCCATCGCAGCCTTTGCCGCACTGGATGTTCCAGGTCAGGAGCCGCATCAGCGAATGCCCGCGCGCATGAAGGATTGCACGAATTGCCGCTGGAACAGCAGGAACGCGATCAACAACGGCGCCATGGTCATGACGGTGGCGGCCGAGATGATCGACCAGTCGACGCCGGTCTCGGGCGCGCCGAACACGGCAAGCCCGACCGTTAGCGGCCGGCTACCTACTGAGTTCGTCACGATCAGCGGCCAGAGGAAATTGTTCCAGTGATAGCTGACCGACACCAGCGCAAAGGCGATGTAGGTCGGCCGCGCCAAGGGCACGTAGACGCGCCACAACACCTGCAAGGGGCCAGCGCCTTCGACCCGCGCGGCGTCGACCAGTTCCTGCGGAATACTTTTGAACGTCTGCCGCAGCAGGAAGATCGCAAAGGCGCTGGCGAGATACGGCAGCGCGATCGCCGGAATAGTGTCGAGCAGGCCGATGGCGCTGATGGCGCGGTAGTTCTCCACGATCAAGACATCCGGCATGATCATCAGTTGCAGCAGCACCAGCGCGAAGGCGATGCCGCTGCCCCTGAACTTGAAGCGCGCGAACGCGTAAGCGGCCAGCGTCGACAGCACGAGTTGCCCGGCCAGCACCATGCACACCAGCAGGATGGTGTTGAGGTAATAGCGCCCGAACGGCGCCTGGCTCCAGGCGCGTGAAAAATTCTCCAGCGTCCACGGCGCCGACAGGCTGAACGAGGTCGCATAGGCCGCCGGATGCAGCGCGCTCCAGAACGCGTAGGCCAGCGGCGCCAGCCAAAGCAGCGCCAACAGCCATGCCGCGACCAGTTCGACGGGATGCGTGCGCCGGTTCATTGATAATGAATCCTGCGGTCGAGATAGCCGAATTTGATCAGCGCGAGCGTGCTCAGGATCACCAGCAGCACCACGGTCAGGGTCGCGGCATAGGCGGAATCCTGGAAGGTGAAGGCGACCTCGTAGATGTAATAGAGCAGCAGCGTGCTGGCGTTGCTCGGGCCGCCCTTGGTCATGATCACCAAATGATCGACCAGCTTGAAGGAGTTGATCACCGCGTTGATCGCGACGAACAGCGTGGTCGGCATCAGCAGCGGAAAGGTGATGCGCCGGAAGGTGTACCACCGGCCGGCGCCTTCCACCGCCGCGGCTTCCTCGAGGTCCGGCGAGAGCTGCTGCAGGGCCGCCAGATAGAAGATCATGAAGAAGCCGGCTTCCTTCCAGATCACCATCACGATCAGGCAGCCCATCACGGTGCGGGGATCGCCGAGCCAGTTCCAGCCGGGCAGACCCGCGAGCCCGCGCAACTGGTCGAGCAGGCCGTAATCCGGCGTGTAGAAGAAAAGCCAGATGTTGGCGACCGCGATCATCGGCAGCACGGTCGGCGTGAAAAACGCCAGCCGCAAAAAGCCGCGGCCGCGCATGTTGCGATTGACCCACAGCGCCATCACCAGCGCCAGTGCGATCGAGGTCGGCACCGTGCCGAGCGCGAACCAGATGTTGTTGACCAGCGCCTTCCAGAAGATCGGGTCCTGGAACATGGAGCGGTAATTATCAAAGCCGGCAAAGACCTGCGTGCCGTTGCGTTTCGCGATGAAGAAGCTGTGTTTGATCGTCGCCAGGATCGGGTAATGCGTGAACGCTACGAGCAGTACCGCCGCAGGCAGCAGCAACAGCCACGCATTCACCGCATTCCACCACGCGTGCGATCGGGGCGCACGCGTGGCGATTGGCGATATGGCGGCTTGATCGGTCATCACAAAGCATCCGGACGGCGGCTCGCCGCCGCCCGGCATTTCTCCTGCTATTTGTAGGCCTTCAGCACGCGATCGGATTGCGCCTGCGCTTCCGCCAGCGCGGCCTCGGGCTTCTGCGTGCCGGTCACCGCTGACTGCACCGCGTCGTTGACGAATTTGTAGATGCGGCCGTTGTCATGCACGGACAATTCCGGCACGGCGTATTCGAGCTGGTCGCGCGCCACCGTGGCGGCCGGAAAACCCTTGGCGTAGTCCTCCATCGCCTTGGTCTTGTAGGCCGCCGGCGACACCGCGACATAACCGGTCTTGATGCTCCATTCGGCGGCCTGTTCCGGCGCGGTCATCCACTGGATGAAGGTGACGGCGGCCTTTTGCTGCTCGGGCGAAGCGCTCTTGAAGATGTAAAAACTGCCGCCGCCGGTCGGCGACCCCCGTTGTTCCTTGGCCGGCAGGATTGCGACGCCGAAATTGAACTTGGCGCCGTCCTTTACCGCGGTGAGGTTGCCGGTGGTGTGCCACATCATAGCGGTCTTGCCTTCGAGGAAGTCGCTGCGCAGCGTCGCCCAGTCGATGCTGCCGGTCGGCATCACGCTTTCCTTGCGCGACAGGTCGACCCAATAGTCCAACGCCGCAACCGTCTTCGGCGCGGTGAGATGAACTTCAGTACCGGCCTCGTTCATCAGTCGTTGCTTGTTCTCGATCGCGAGTGCCTGCAACATCCAGTAGGCATAGCCGGTGGTCGGAATCTCGACGCCCCAGCGCGTGACGTTGCCGGAGCCGTCCTTCTTGACGAGCTTCTTGCCCATCGCGATCATTTCGTCCCAGCTCGCCGGCGCCTTTTCGGGATCGAGGCCGGCGTCCTTGAAGGCATCCTTGTTCCAGTACAGCACGATGGTCGAGCGCTGGAACGGAATGCTCCAGGTCTTGCCGTCGATCTGTCCGTTGGCCATGAAGGCCGGATAGAAATCCTTGAACCAGGACTTGTCCGCGACCAGGCCGTCGAACGGCACGATCGCGTTCTCGTCCATCAGCGTGAACACGTCGGTCGACAGCAGCACCGACAATTGCGGCGGCTGGCCGCCCTTCATCGCGGTCATCGCTTTGGTCATGGTGTCGGTGTAGTTGCCGGCATAGACCGCGGTCACCTTGATGTCCGGGTTCTGCTTCTCGAAACGGCCGACCATGTCATCGATGATCTTGGTGACGGGGCCGCCGACCGCGACCGGGTAATACATCGTGAGATCGACCGCCGCCGCCGGTTGCGCCGACATCACCAGCGCGGCCAGCGCGCCGCCTAAAATCGCCTGCCCAAAACCCCTCACATTGACCTCCTCTGTTGCGGCGCCAGCCGGGCGCCCGTCGCTTGATCGAATTGGTGTTCGTCGCCTTCGGCCCAGGCGAGCCTGATCTCGTCACCGGGCGCGGTCCTGACAAAACCGTCCTGCCGCACCGAGACCGCCTGGCCCTCGACTTCGCACAGCACGATGCTGTCGGCGCCGAGATGTTCGACGCTCTTTACCCGGGCCGGACGACCGTCCTGCGACACGATGTGGATATGTTCTGGCCGGATCCCGATGAGCATGCCGTCTTGCGCGATCAGGTTCATCGGCGGGGTGCCGATGAAGCGCGCGGTAAACGCCGTCTCGGGGCGGCTGTAGAGCGCCTCCGGCGGACCGTTCTGCTCGATCCGGCCATCCCGCATCAGGATGACGCGGTCGGCCATGGTCATCGCCTCGGTCTGGTCGTGGGTGACATAGACCATGGTCATGCCGAGGCGCTGCTGCAGGCTGCGGATCTCGGTGCGCATTTCGTGGCGCAGCTTGGCATCGAGGTTGGACAGCGGTTCGTCCATCAGGCACAGCTTCGCCTCGGCGATGATGGCGCGGCCGAGCGCGACGCGCTGGCGCTGGCCGCCGGACAGCTGCGCCGGCTTGCGGTACAATAGCTGCGACAGCCCGACGATGTCGGCGACCCGCTTGAGCCTGATATCGCGGTCGGCGCGGGAAACGCCGCGCACGCGCAAGCCGAAGATGATGTTCTCGGCGACGCTGAGGTGGGGAAACAGCGCGTAGGACTGGAATACCATCGCGATCTTGCGCTGCGCCGGCGTCAGATGGGTGACGTCGCTGCCGCCGATCATCACCGTGCCGCTGTCGGGCTGCTCCAGCCCCGCGATCAGCCGCAGCGTGGTCGACTTGCCGCAGCCCGACGGCCCGAGCAGGACCAGCAGCGACCCCTCCTCCGCCTCCAGGCTGACCTCATCCACCGCCCGCGCTGGACCCCAGCTCTTGACAACCCGATCGAGCCTGATTGCCGACATGGATGACGACCGACCTTTTCCAGATGAGGCATCCGCTCAGCAGTTTTTGCTGCACTGCGGCGGCCTCTGCACGGATGGTGCAAGGCGACAAAATAGAAATCCTTGCGCTCTGGCAAGGCGTCAAAAGGGAGGGATTCCGCGCGGCTCGGGTGGTCATTTCACTCGTTCGACACCACGAGTTTCAGCGACAGCGATGCGGCAGCCGCCGCCACCATGATCGCCGCCACGGCGGCAAGCCCGAACACGTAGGAGCCGGAAAATTCGCGCAGCCAGCCCATCATCGAAGGGCCGGCAAAGCCGCCGACCGTGCCGATGCTGTTGATGAAGGCAAGCCCGCCGGCGGCCGCGACGCCGGTCAGGAACCGGGTCGGCAAGGTCCAGAACACGGCGCGGGCCGCCGATACGCCGATCAGCGCGGCGCTGAAGCCGATCAACGCCATGGTCAGTGAGCCCGACAGGATCGGCGCGACCAGGCCGGCGCCGCCAAGGAAGCAGGCGACCGCGAGGTTGACGAGGCGATGGCCGGTCCGGTCGACATAGCGCGCCCAGACGATCATGCCGATCGAGGCGAACAGATAAGGGATCGCCACGAACCAGCCGATCGCGAAATTGGTCAGGTGATACTCCTTCAGGATCAGCGGCAGCCAGATGCCGATGCCATAGGAGCCGAGCGTAAAACCGAACTGGATCGCGGCCAGCACCAGCACGCGAACATCCGCCAGCGCCGCCAGCAGCGAGGAATGCGGCCGCTCGCGCACCTCGGACGACAGCACGTGACGCAACACGCTGCGCTCCTCGGGTGTTAGCCAGGTCGCGTCCTCAGGCTTGTCGGCGAGCAGATAGAGCGTGAGAAAACCGAGCGGGATGCACGGAATGCTGACGAGGATGAACAGCCATTGCCATCCTGCGAGTCCCAAGATGCCGTCCATCTGCAGCAGCATGCTGCCGACGGGGGCGCCGATCAGGGCGGAGGCCGGAATTCCGATCAGGAACCAGGCCAGCATCCGCGTGCGGTATTGCGCCGGAAACCAGGCCGCGAGGAAGAATGTCACGCCGGGAAAGAAGCCGGCTTCGGCGAGACCGAGCAGAAATCGCGCGCCGTAAAAACTGTGCGGTCCGATCACAAAGGCGTTCGCCGCCGACACCAGCCCCCAGGAGATCATGATCCGGGCAAGCCAGCGCCGCGCGCCGAACCGGTACAGCAGCAGATTGCTGGGTATCTCGAACATCGAATAGGACAGGAACAGGATTCCGCCGGCCAGTCCGAACTGGCTCGCCGTCAGCCCTAGTTGCTGGTTCATTGTCAGCGCGGCCATGCCGACGCTGGTGCGATCGAGATAGTTGAAGAGGTAGGCGATCGTCAGCAGCGGCAGGAAGCGAAGCGCGGCCTTGCCAATGGCGCTTTGCAGCACGGCTTCCGCCGTCGCGTCAGGCGAGGAATCGGGCGTAACGCCTTGCGCTGGCGAGGCCATCTGCCGTTTCCTTCCCGTGGATCTTATAGTTGAACTGCAATCATACAGGATGCGGATGTGCCGCGAACGTCAATCGTCGCGGGATCACCGCGGTATCTCCTGAGATTTTTCTTGGGGTTCTTCGGCCCGATCTCGGGCCGCCGCCAAAATGGCGCAGCACCTTGCCGCCGGGTGAAAAGGCGATGATGGCGTCCAGTGACGAGCCGGCGCAGCTATTGGCGCCGCAGGGTCATAGGCCCAGAGTGCCGTCGGGGGCGACGGCAACACCTACCGTATTATCGCGACTTGCATTAAGGCGGCCTGCACGCCCCGGAAAGCCGCAAGGACGGACAGCGAAAACAGGCGTAAGCCCACCCCGACCATCCGTCCCCTCGATACAACGGGCTCCCTTACGGGGCCTTCGACGCTTAGACGGCGTGCTTAGACAGCGTCCTTGGCAGCCTTGACCGGGCGCGCGCGGACGATCTTGCGGGCGGGCTTGGCCTTGAAGGTCATCGCTTCACCGGTGAAGGGATTGGTGCCCTGACGGGCCTTGGTGGCCGGCTTCTTGATCACGACGAACTTGGCAAATCCCGGAACCAGGAAGACGCCGGACTTCTTCAGTTCCTTGTAGCCGACGCTCGCCAGCGTCTCGAGCACGCCCTTGACGTCCTTCTTGGCCACTTCGGTTTCGCCGGAGATCTTCTCGATCAGCTGCGACTTGGTCATTTGTACTGCCATTTTGTCTCCTGTTGGTTTGATTCGTGTCGTGCGACAGTATTTCGAAATCCTCCGCGGAAAACCGCGGATGCCGCGATCTGCACAGCTTTTGTTGCTGCAAAGCCCTATTTTCCGGCCGAATCTGGATATCGAAACGCGGCGCCCCTTGGAAACTAGGGGGTTCCAGTGATTCGGGCCAGCGGGAAGCTGCAAAAACCGGCTAATGCGGCAATAGTTTCGCGCTGCGATAATGATCGACAATCGGAAAAAGGCGGCCGGATCGGCCGCCTTTTTCATGCGTCGCGCAAAGCGCCGTTCATTGCGGCTGCGGTTGCCGCGCTGCGGGCTTGCGCTCGATCGGATGAATATCGATCTCGCGCAGCCGTCCCATCCGCAACACATCCATCTGCAGCGAGCGGTCGATGCGATCGCGATCCAGTGTGCGGATCAAATCGTCGACGCCATTGATGTCGACGCCGTCGAGACGGATCACGACGTCGCCCGGCAATAGCCCGGCTTGCGCCGCCGGCCCGTCCGGCTCGATCTGCATCAGCAGCGCACCCATCTTGTTCTCGACGCCGGCGAGCACCGCGTGGCGGCGCGGGATCGGCGCGCTTTGCCCGGACACGCCGATATAGGCGCGCCGTACATAGCCGTGCCGGATGATCTCCGACAGCACGAACTGCGCGGTGTTGCTGGCGACCGCGAAACAGATGCCCTGCGCGCCTGAGATGATCGCGGTGTTGATCCCGATCACCTCGGCGTTCGACGAAACTAGCGGCCCGCCGGAATTGCCCGGATTGAGGGCGGCATCGGTCTGGATCACGTCCTCGATGGTGCGGCCATTGGCGGAGCGGATCGAGCGCCCGAGCGCCGACACCACGCCGGCGGTGACGGTCGATTCAAAGCCCAAGGGATTGCCGATCGCGACCACCAGCTGGCCGCGGCGCAGGCTTTTTGAATTGCCGAGCGAGGCATAATGCAGGTCGCGCACGCCATCGGCGCGCAACAGCGCCAGATCCGTATCGGAATCGACGCCGAGCACGCGTGCATCGGTGACGATGCCCTCATTGTCGCGCAACCTGATCTGCTTCGACGTACCGACCACATGGCTGTTGGTCAGCACCAGGCCGTCGGGCGAGATCACGATGCCGGAGCCGAGTCCGCCCCGTTCGCGCGCCTGTGGCACTTTCGGGCCGGTCTCGACCCGCACCACCGCCGGACCAATACGCTCGGTGACGTCGATCACCGCGTTTGAATAGGCGTCCAGCAAAGGCTGATCGTTGACCGGTTTGGGGTCGGGGGCTTGAGATGACGAGAAATCGTCGATCGTTCGGGTAAAATCCAACATGGCCAAATCCTCTGGTTTGAACAGATGGTGGCCATGTTTTGCGGTCGCAAGAGCTTGACGCCACCCCTGCCCCGGCGCGACGGCCGGGTCAGATCAGCGAAAAACGCATCGAGCGCGGCTTGAACATGGGATCGTGTGCGCTTCCGCGCCGCGCGTCAGGCGGCCTTCTTGCTCTCCAGATCGGCCTTCCACTGCCCGAGCGCGGCGAGCGAATTCATCCGCGCGCGGTGGTTGAAGGCCTGCTGTCCGGCCGGGACGTTCTCGGCCTTCCCGGACCATGCTTTTTGCGGCGCGGCCTGCAGCGCCCGGCCATAGGAGAAGGTCAGCTTCCACGGCAGCCCGCCGATCCGGTTCATGGCGTCGAGATGCGCGGTCGCCTCCTCGTCGGATTGACCGCCGGACAGGAACGCGATGCCGGGCACCGCCGCCGGGACGCAGTGCTTCAACATTCGCACCGTCTTTTCCGCGACCTCCTCGACCGGGGCCTGTTTTGCGCATTTCTTGCCCGAGATCGCCATGTTGGGTTTCAGGATCATGCCTTCGAGCGCGACGCACTGGATGCGTAATTCTTGAAACACCTTGTTGAGCACGCGCTGGGTCATATCATAGCAGCGGTCGATGTCGTGATCGCCGTCCATCAACACTTCGGGTTCGACGATCGGCACGATCTGCGCCTCTTGGCACAGCGCCGCGTAGCGCGCCAGCGCATGCGCGTTGACATGGATCGCGGTCATGCTCGGGATGTCCTTGCCGATATCGATCACGGCGCGCCATTTGGCGAACCGCGCGCCCTGTTTGTAGTAATCCGCCAACCGGCCGGCGAGCTTGTCGAGGCCAACGGTGATGAGTTCGCCCGGGCAAGCCGGCAACGCCTGCGTGCCTTCGTCGACCTTGATGCCGGGAATGGCGCCGGCCTGCTCGATCAGTTTGACGAGCGGCGTGCCGTCCTTGGCTTTTTGCCAGATGGTCTCGTCATACAGGATCACGCCGGAGATGCATTTTGTCATCGCTTCCTTGGAGCGAAACAGCATCTCGCGATAATCGCGCCGCGTGTCCTCGGTGGATTCGACCTTGATGGCGTCAAACCGCTTCTTGATGGTGCCGGTGGATTCATCCGCCGCCAGAAGTCCCTTGCCAGGCGCCATCATGGCAACCGCCACCTTGTTGAGGTCGGAAAGATTCATCGTCGTCTCCCGGAAATGCTGCTTTTTGCCAATTTAGAACGCTTGAAGCGTTCATTTGTTGCAGATGCCAGCATAGGCAAAGCGGGCCCGCTGCTCAAGGCCGGGACGGCGGCTGGTATTCCTGTTTGACAGGTTGCTATGTCACGCCGGCTGATCCGATTTCACCGCCACGTGCTTGCGCGCCTTGAGCCAGTTTTCGAACCGCTGCACCACGACGAAAAACACCGGGACGAACAGCACCGCAAGGCAGGTCGAGGCGAGCATGCCGGAGAATACGGTGATGCCGATCGACTTGCGGGCGTTGGCGCCGGCGCCGGTGGCGAGCACCAGCGGCACCACGCCGAGGATGAACGCAAAGGACGTCATCAAGATCGGCCGGAATCGCGCCCGCGCCGCCGTGACCGCGGACTCCAGCAGCGGCTTGCCGCCCCGCCCATGCAGTTCGAGCGCGACCTCGACGATCAGGATGGCGTTCTTGGCGGACAATGCGATCAAGAGGATGATGCCGATCTGGGTGTAGAGATTGTTGTCGATCCGCAGGCCCGACAACACCAGCATCGGACCGAGCAGCGACAGCGGCACGGCGAGAATGACCGAGATCGGCGCGTACCAGCTCTCGTACTGTCCGGCGAGCACCAGATACACCAGCAGCAGCGCAAGCCCGAACGCCCAGTAGATCTGGCCGCCGACCGCCTTCTCCTGGTACGACATCGCGGTCCATTCATAGCCGGTGCCCGGTGGCAACGTTTTTGTGGCGATCTCCTCCATCAGCGCCATCGACTGGCCGGAACTGTAGCCGGCCGCCGGCAGACCGATAACGGTCGCGGACGGATAGAGATTGTAGAGGCTGATCAGCGAAGGGCCGACCGACGGCTTGATCGTCGCCACCGTGCCGAGTGGCACCATGTCGCCCTGGCTATTGCGCACCATCATGTTCTGGATATCGCGCGGCGTCAGGCGATACTTGGCATCCGCCTGGGCGTAGACTTGGAAGGTGCGGCCAAATTTTGTAAATTGGTTGACGAAGCTCGAGCCGAGATAGGAGGACAGCGTCGAGAAGATCTGGTCGGTCGTGACATGCAGGGTCTGGGTTTTTATGCGATCGACCTCGACATCGAATTGCGGCACCATCGAGCGGAACGACGAACTGACCCGCTGCAGCGCGCTTTGGGTCTGCGCATCGGCGACGACGGTGCTGGTGATCGCCTGCAACTTGCCGAAGTCGGCATTGCCGTCGCGCAATTGCAGCTGCATGGCGAATCCGGCGGCGTTGCCGATGCCCTGGATCGGCGGCGGCGGGATCACGAGAATCCGCGCTTCCGGAATCACCGAAAGCTTCTCGTTCAATCCGACGAACAGCGAACGCAGATCCTGGCCGGCGCCCCGCTCGCTCCACTCCTTCAGGATCAGATAGGCAACGCCGGCATTGGCGAGGCTCGACGAGTTGTCGAGCGCCGATATGCCGGCGATGGTGATCACCTGGTCGACGCCCGCCACCTTGCCTGCGATTTCGCCGACCTGGCCAAGCACATTCTGGGTGCGGTCAAGCGCGGCGCCGTCGGGCAGTTGCACGGCCACCAGGAGATAGCCCTGGTCCTCGATCGGAATAAAGCCGGTCGGCACCCGCGACAGCCCGTATCCGCTGACGCCGATCAGGATCAGCGCCAGGATCACGCAGAAGCCGCTGTGATTGGTCATGCGCACCGTCAGCCGGCCATAGCCGTTCTCGAGGCGATTATAGACCGCGTTGAAACCGCGGTAGAAAAAGTTGCGCTGTTCGGGCGGTGCCGGACGGCGCAGCCACAGTGCGCATTGCGTCGGCTTCAGCGTCGCGGCGTTGATCGCGCTGAGCAGCGCGGTCGCCGCGATCACCAGCGCGAATTGCGAGTACATCCGCCCGGTCAATCCCGGCAGGAACGCCGAGGGCAGGAACACCGAGATCAAGACCAGCGTGATGCCGATGATCGGTGCAAACAGCTCGTCCATTGCCTTGATCGCGGCGTCATGGCCCGACATGCCGTTTTCGATGTTGTGCGCGGCGCCCTCGACCACCACGATGGCATCGTCGACCACGATGCCGATCGCCAGCACGATCGCAAACAGGGTCGAGATGTTGACGGTGAACCCGAGCGCGGCCATCGCGGCAAAGGCGCCGATGATGGTCACCGGCACGGTGGTGGCCGGCACCAGCATCGCGCGCCAGTCCTGCAGGAAGATCAGGATCACGACGAGCACCAAGAGGCCGGCCTCGATCAGCGTCTTGTAGACTTCATGAATCGACGCCGAGACGAACTTGGTGGTGTCGAAAGGCGTGTCATATTTCACGTCCTGCGGAAATGCCTTGGCGAGCTCAGCCATCTTCTTCTCGACCGCATGCTCGACTTCGAGCGCATTGGCGCCGGGCGACTGGAACACGCCGATGCCGGTGGCCGGTTTCCGGTTCAGCGAAAACATCTGGCTGTAGGTCTGGGCGCCGAGCTCCACATAACCGACGTCGCGCACGCGGGTAACGTCGCCATTGTTGCCGGTCTTGACGATGATGTCCTCGAACTGGCTGATGTCGTCGAGCCGCCCGTTGACATTCAGCGTGTACTGGAACGCCTGTCCCGGCGGGGTCGGCGGCGCGCCGACCTGGCCGGCGGTGACCTGCTGGCTTTGCTGCTGGATCGCCTGGATGACGTCCTGCGGCATCAGCCCGCGCACCTGCAGCTTGTTCGGATCGAGCCAGACCCGCATCGAATACTGGCCGGCGCCGAACACCGTCACATTGCCGACGCCGGGCAACCGCGACAATTCGTCCCTGATGTTGATGGTGGCGAAGTTGGAGAGGAAAAGACTGTCGTAGGTCGCATTCGGCGACGTCAGCGTCACAAACAGCAGGATCGCAGTCGACTTCTTCTGGACCGTGACGCCCTGGTTCTGCACCGCCTGCGGCAATTGCGACAGCGCGCTCGATACCCGGTTCTGCACCAGCACCTGCGCGAAGTTCAGATCGGTGCCGATCTTGAAGGTCACGGTGAGCGAATAGGTGCCGTCGGCCCCGCTATAGGACTGCATATACAGCATGTCCTCGACGCCATTGACCTGCTGCTCGATCGGCAGCGCCACGGTGTCGATCACGGTCTTGGCGCTGGCGCCGGGATAGCGCGTCGTCACCTGCACCGTCGGCGGCACCACGTCGGGATATTGCGCGACCGCCAGCCGGAACAGGCACACGCCACCGATCAGGACCATCAGGATCGCGATGACGTTGGAAAGAACCGGGCGTTCGATGAAGAATTTCGAGATCATGCCAATTCCTGCCTCGTCCTATTTCGCCGACGAGGGCTGCGGCTCGATTTTCTGCAGTTTCGGATCTACCTTCTGGCCCGGGATCGCCCGCAACAGGCCCGCGATCACGATTTTGTCGTCCGGTTTCAGGCCGCTTTCGATCACCCGCAAATCGCCGTCGAGCGGCCCAGTTTGCACCTTGCGCTGCTCGACCACATTGTCGCTATTCACCACCAGCACGTAGCGGCCGGACTGGTCGCTGCCGAGGGAAACGTCAGGCACCAGCAGCGCATCATCCTGCTTGTCGAAGGGAACGCGGATCCGGACGAAATATCCGGGCAGCATCACCCGATCGGGATTGGAGAGGATGCCGCGAACGGGGAGCGTTCCGGTCGACTGGTTGAGGATCGGCGAGACATAGTCGAGCTTGCCCTTGTGCGGATAGCCGGTCTCGGTCTGCAAGCCCACCTCGATCGGCAACGTCCTGAGATCGGCGGTCGGGATGCCCCGCTTGGCGGCTTCCGCCCGGACCCGCAGCACGTCCTGTTCGCTGACGTTGAAATTCACATAGATCGGATCGAGCTGCACGATGGTGGCCAACTGGGTCGGCGACGACGCACCGACCAGTTCGCCGACGGAAACCAGATGGGCGCTGACGATGCCATCGAACGGCGCAGTAACGTTGGTATAGCCGAAATTGACCGCCGCGATCTTGGTGTTGGCTTGAGCCTGCTGCAGGCTGGCCTGGGCGTTGTCGCGGGCGGAGGTGGATGTATCGAGGGTTGCCTGCGACACTGCCTGCCGTGCGACCAGGTCAGACTGGCGCTTGAAGTCCGCTTCGGCCTGCTTCACCGAGGCCTGGGCGCCGGCCTCCGCCGCCTGGGCCTGATCAAGCTTAAGCTTGTAGGTTTCGGGTTCGATCGTGAACAGCGAGGTGCCTTCCTTCACAAAGGCGCCGTCCTGATAGCTGATCGCCTGCAATACGCCCTGCACCCGCGCCACCAGATCGACCTGCTTGATCGGCGCGGTATTGCCGGTGGCTTCGAGATAACGGGTAACGCTGCGCTGAACCGGCACCGCGACATCGACCGACGGTGGCGGCGGCGGCACAAAGGCATTCTGTTCGCAGCCCGCCAATAGTGCGCATGACAATGCTATGGCGGCGGTGCCGGCGAAACGCGTCGCGCGGCGTTTGTGGCTGTCGGGCTGCGCGGCGACCGGTTGATGCCCTGGCTTCATCCCCTTGCCTCAAATGATTGACCGCGCAGGAAAGCCCGCGATGGGAACTCATAACACAATCCGGTTCCGGTGGAACCTGTAAGCATCGGGAAGGATCTTGGATTTGTCTCGGATCTGCCTTGGGCGGTCGCAGGTATCAGAAGGCTTTCGAGGCAAATTCAATGAAGATTGTTTCGATATCCTGACGACTTGGCTGACTAACGAGAATGCTCTCAGCCATGTTTCGGCAGTCCCTCGACCAGCACGCGCATATTCTCGCTGTAATCGATCGGGACCACCACCAGATGCACACCCTTGCCGTCGAGCGCGGCTTTCAGTGCCGGCAGGAAATCCGCTGAAGATTTGACCCGCGTCCCGGTCGCGCCATAGGCCTCGGCATAGGCGACAAAATCCGGATTGCCGAATTGCAGACCGAAATCGGCGAAATGATCGGCCGCCTGCTTCCAGCGGATCATGCCATAGGCGTTATCCTCGAGAATCAGCACCACGACGTGAACGCCGAGCCGGACCGCCGTCTCCATCTCCTGCGAATTCATCATGAAGCCGCCGTCGCCGCAGACCGCCAGCACTTTTCGGCCCGGATTGATCAGCGCCGCCGAGATCGCCGAGGGTAGCCCCGCGCCCATGGTCGCCAGCGCATTGTCGAGCAGCAGCGTGTTGGCGACGCTGGTGCGATAATTGCGCGCGAACCAGATCTTGTACATGCCGTTGTCGAGCGTCACGATGCCGTCCGGCGGCACCGCCTCGCGGACGTCATGGACGATGCGCTGCGGCGTCAGCGGAAACCGGTCCTCGGTGGCGCGCTCCGCCAGCTTTGCCAGGATTTTTTCACGCAGGCCGAACAGCGCGGCGGCGTGAGGCAGCTTGCCTTCCAGCCGGTCCGCCAGCGCCGCGAGGTTGGCGCCGACATCGCCGACGATCTCGGCCTCGGGAAAATACACCTGCTCGACGGTTGCCGGCGTGGCGCCGATATGGACGACGCGCGGCCCCTTCTCGTTCATGATGAAGGGCGGCTTTTCCACCGTGTCGTGCCCGATGGAAATGATCAGGTCGGCCTGGTCGACCGCCTCGTGGATCCAGTCGCGCTCCGATAGCGCCGCGGTGCCCATGTAAAGATTGGAGCCCGCGTTGACCGCGCCCTTGCCCATCTGGGTGTTGAAGAAGGGAATGCCGAGCCGGCGGACGAATTGCGACAGGGGGACAGCCAGTTGCGGCCGGCTCGCCGCCGCGCCCAGCATCACCAGCGGGCGTTGCGCCGCCGCGATCATCCCGGCGGCGCGGTCGATCGCAACCGCGGGCGCCACTGCAAGCTCGACCGGATGGGCCTGAATGATCTCGGCCTTGGCTTCATCGCCGGCGACGTCCTCGGGCAATTCGAGATGCACCGGGCCGGGACGCTCCTGCTGCGCCACGCGAAAGGCGTCGCGCACCAGGGTCGGGATGCTCTGTGCCGAGACGATTTGCGTCGCCATCTTGGTCAGCGGCCGCATCGTGGCGACGATGTCGACGATCTGAAATTTGGCCTGCCGGCTGGTGTGGATCGCCTTCTGCCCCGTGATCATCACCATCGGCATGGCGCCGAGATCGGCATAGGCCGCGCTGGTGGTGAGATTGAGCGCACCGGGGCCGAGCGTGGTCAGGCAGACACCGGCGCGGCCGGTCAGCCGGCCATAGGTCGCGGCCATGAAGCCGGCCGCCTGCTCGTGCCTGACCAGTACGAGCTTTATCTTCGAGCCGCGCAGCGAATTGAGAACGTCGAGGTTTTCCTCGCCGGGAATCGCAAAGATATATTCGACGCCCTCGCTCTCGAGCGCCCGGACCAGCAGATCTGAACCCTTCGTCATCGCCGCACTCCGCCGGACGCCGTCACCGCCGACGGCGAGATGATCGAATCGCGGGCGAACCTATCCGGCCTTGCGCCGCGGCAGTTTCCAGCCGGGCCTGGCAAAATGGCAGGTGTAGCCGTCCGGGTAGCGCTCGAGATAATCCTGATGCTCGGGCTCGGCCTGCCAGAAATCGGAAACCGGCGCCAATTCCGTCACTACCTTGCCCGGCCACAGGCCGGAGGCCTCGACGTCGGCGATGGTGTCCTTGGCGACCTGAAGCTGGTCCGGGCTGGTGTAGAAAATCGCCGACCGGTAACTGGCGCCGATGTCGTTGCCCTGGCGGTTGCGGGTGGTGGGGTCGTGGATCTGGAAGAAGAACTCAAGCAAGTCGCGAAAACTGATGACACGGGGGTCGAAGATGATCTCGATCGCCTCGGCATGGTTGCCGTGGTTGCGATAGGTCGCGTTCCTGACCTCGCCGCCGGAATAGCCGACCCGGGTGGAAATCACGCCCGGCCGCTTGCGGATCAGGTCCTGCATTCCCCAGAAACAGCCGCCGGCGAGGACGGCGCGTTCGGTGTTGGCGGTCATGGCGGTTCCTCCGAAAGGGTCTGTAACGGGTGGTCTTGAGCCTAGCATAAATGTGCCCGGGTACGAGCCCGCGCAAGGCGGCTTCCGGCCGGCCGTTTCGTTACCTGGACTTCTCGCCAAACCGGGACCAGGCTTGATACCGGTCACGGCACCCTGTCGCTATTGTCGTCCTGCGGTCGCTCGGTCAGGGATCAGGTTGATGCTCCTGCTACTTGAGCGGGACCGGTATGTGGCTGACCCTCCAACGGCCGACCGTTCGAGCCGAGTTCGGGGAAACTGGCAAGAAGCGACGCCCTCAGGAGCTTGTAACAGGCGACATCCCGATCCAGCCGGCCCGCTCGGTCACGATCACGAATGCGCTCGTCGGCGAGATCAAGATGAACCGTGCGAGGCGACTTGTCTTCGAATTGCACTCCTTTGCTTTCGGCAAGCAAAGTAATGCCGGAGGCGGCAGCCTCTTCGATACGGCTTTCGAGGATTTTTCTTTCGACCTCGACCGTCTTCAATGCCCGATCGATAGCGCGATAAACGCGCCAAGCGCTGTCGATCCTGCTGGGCCGAACCGGGGAAAGACCTCGCGCTCCAAGACCTAACTCGGCCTTTGACTTCGTAAAAATATCGAACATTATCGTTCTTCCGCCGAGCAAACATCCGAAAGCATGCGGTCAGAAATTCGAACACGTGGCTTTGTCGCGTCGCTCTGCCGCTCAGGGGCGCCTGACGGCGCCGCGAAACGCATTCTCTTTGCTACGGTGGTTATTGGTCGTCAATGCTAGCCACTGGTTAACCCTACCATTGGCGAGGACAAGCTTTGGCCCGAGCCGATCAAGCCGTCTTGATGGAACGCGCCTCGCTCCGTCCGCGCGATCGACTTGTCGCGCGACAATACGCGCTTGCTCAGTGCAATTGTTCCAGCCAGTCTTGTGCGACTCGCCTCACCGCGTGCTCGGAATCCACAGATAGCGCCGTCGATGCCCCAACATCATTGCGGCCGACCCGAGTTCGCCGATCGCCGTATCGGACCTGTGGTTCAGTTGGCATCCCTTTGACAACTGCACGTCATAGTGGACTTCAAGCGCAGCCATCCTTACCGTTAGTGATTAATTGGGATAGGAAAGCGCCGGGGAAAAAACCGGGTTCGCTGTAATCGATTCGGCGGTAGATTTCAGTTTTCTGGATAGGCTCACGCAATGACCAAAAAAACAGCACTCATCACCGGCATTACCGGACAGGACGGCGCCTATCTTGCCGAATTGCTGTTGGCCAAGGGCTATGCCGTGCATGGCATCAAGCGGCGCACCTCCCTGATCAACACCGACCGCATCGATCATCTCTATCTTGATCCCCACGAGGAGAATTCGAGCTTCTTTCTCCACTATGGAGACCTGACGGACTCATCCAGTCTCATCCGTATCGTCGAACAGGTAGCGCCGGACGAGATTTACAATCTTGCCGCCCAAAGCCACGTCGCGGTTTCCTTCGAAGAGCCGGAATATACGGCCAACTCCGACGCGCTCGGCACATTGCGAATGCTGGAAGCAATGCGGATTACGCGGCTGGAAAAGAAGGCACGCTTCTACCAGGCTTCCACGTCGGAAATGTACGGCATGGTGCAGCAAACGCCGCAGACGGAAACCACGCCGTTTTATCCGCGTTCGCCCTATGCGGTGGCCAAGCTGTACGCCTATTGGATCACCGTCAACTATCGCGAGGCGTACGGGATGTATGCCTGCAACGGCATCCTGTTCAATCATGAATCGCCGATCCGGGGCGAAACATTCGTCACCCGAAAGATCACGCGAGCGCTCGCCCGGATTCATCTTGGACTGCAGGACCGGCTGTACCTCGGCAATCTCGATGCCTTGCGCGACTGGGGCCACGCACGCGACTATGTCGAAATGCAATGGCTGATGCTGCAGCAGGACAAGCCGGAAGACTTCGTTATCGCAACCGGCGAACAACATTCGGTTCGGGATTTCGTCAACCTCGCGGCGGAAGAGGTCGGCATCCGGATTCGCTGGGAGGGATCCGGCGTCGATGAAAAAGGCTACGATGCGTCAGGTAAATGCATCGTCTCCGTCGACACCCGGTATTTTCGTCCGACCGAAGTGGAGACTTTGCTGGGCGATCCTTCCAAGGCCAAGCGAAAGCTCGGCTGGGAGCCCAGAACTTCGTTCAAATCCCTGGTGCAGGAAATGATGCAGGAAGACCTCAAATCCGCGCAACGCGACGAATTGGTCAAGACGCACGGGTTCAAGTATTTTCCCCGTCACGAATGAAGCAGAACGTCAGTCCCGAACGAAGTTCGGTTCAGGACTAGCCGTCGCCTTCCAGGAATTTGGGTGTGAATCGTGTTTCATGTCCTCGCGGGCAGGCGAACCTCCGGAACGCAGCTCATGCCGGGAAAAGTACAGCCGCAAAGGCAATCCGCAAGTTTCCGCCGATCAGCCGGCGAGCGTCTGACCAGACTGCAAATTCCGGCCGCCACCGCTGAGGAAATCTTCGTAGGCCGCAGCCAGTCCGGCGGTCAGCGAGGTCTTGGGGCGCCAGCCCAGCGCCCGGATGCGTGAGCTGTCCAATAGCTTGCGAGGCGTTCCGTCCGGCTTGGTCCGGTCGAAAACCAGTGATCCCTTGTAACCAACAATCTCCGCAACCGTCGACGCGAAAGTGCCGATCGATATCTCCTCGCCACTGCCGACGTTGATCGGAGGCATATCGGAGTATTTTTTCAGGAGAAAAATGCAGGCGTCGGCCATGTCATTGACGTTCAGGAACTCGCGCAGCGGCGTTCCTGTTCCCCAAACCGAAACGGTCGGTGAATTAGCCATCTTCGCTTCATGAAACCGGCGCAGCAGCGCGGCCGGTACGTGGCTATTTTCCGGATGATAATTGTCGCCGGTCCCGTAGAGATTGGTCGGCATCGCCGAGATGAAATCATCACCAAACTGGCGACGGTACGCCTGGCACATTTTCAATCCGGCGATCTTGGCGATCGCGTACCATTCGTTGGTAGGTTCCAGCGAGCCCGTCAGCAGTTCGTCCTCGCTGATCGGCTGCTTTGCATGCTTCGGATAAATGCAGGAGGATCCCAGAAACAGCAATCGCTGGACCCCACTGCTATGGGCGGCCCGAACAACATTGAGTTCCGTACTCAGATTGTCACAGAGAAAATCGACCGGATAGTTGCTGTTGGCCGCGATCCCGCCGACGCGCGCGGCGGCGTTAACGACGACGTCTGGCCGCTTCGCCTCGAACCAGCGACGGGTTTGTTCTTCCCTACCAAGATCGAGTTCGCTGCGTTCGGCGGTGAGAACGGTGCAGTTCTCCTGAGCGAGGCGGCGCACAATGGCGGAGCCTACCATCCCGTTGTGACCTGCCACGAAAACCCTCTTGCCGACCAAATTAAAGTCGAACGGCGCTGTCATCGGAACGTCCCGCGAGAATAAAGGATTCAGCAGATGCCATAAAATGCATCTACTCGTCCCCCAAATCAGTAGCACATTCCCGGTCGCCGGAAAGCGGATGTTGGCCGGAAAACGAGACTTGCTTATCCCGTTAAGTTAATTTCGGCCGCTTGGGAATTCCAGACCGATACGGCGCGGCGCAACGGCGGGAGATGCGGCCTTCGGAAGAGCCCCTCCGCGAGATCCAGCTCCGTTGCCGATGATATCCTACCGCCGCCGAGGATGGGCCTTTTGGTGCCATGCCCAGGCCGAGCGAACGATATTTGAAAGACCGGACCGACCGGCCTTGAATCCCAGCCGGCGTTCGGCGAGAGCGGGATCGGCGACCAGAATGGGTGGATCGCCGGGACGCCGCGGACGCATCTCGCACGGCACCCTCGCACCGGTCTCTACCTGGACAGCTTCCAAAATCTGTCTGACCGAATAGCCGACACCCGTTCCCAGGTTGAAGGCTCCGCCGGGATCACCGCCCAACAAAAGGGACAGTGCCGTGACGTGAGCCACCGCCAGATCGTCGACGTGGATATAATCCCTGATCGCAGTTCCATCCGGCGTGTCGTAATCTTCGCCAAATACGGCAAAATCGGAAACATGCCCCTGGAGCGCCATCAGCGCGCGTGGAATCAGGTGAGTTTCGGGATCACGCAGTTCACCGATCATGCCGGATGCGTCCGCGCCGCATGCGTTGAAGTAGCGCAGACACATGGAATTCAGCCGATAGGCCAGGCGGTAGTCATTGAGGATCTGTTCGATCATGAATTTGGTTCGGCCGTAAGGATTGACGGTCGGACCGGCCGCGCTCTCCGGGATCGGATCGCGGCCGGCGTTGCCATAAACAGCGCCGGTGCTGGAAAACACCAATCGGTCGCATCCCGCATCCATCATGCCACGCAAAAGCGCGAGCGTTCCTCCGACGTTGTTGACGTAGTACTTCTGCGGATCGGCCGTCGATTCCCCCACCGAGCTAAAAGCGGCAAAGTGCATCACCGCCTGCACGCGGTGTTCACGAATGGCCGAAGCTATCTTGCCGCTGTCGTGAACGTCGCCGCGGATCAACGGTCCCCACTGAACGAAGCGGGCGTGACCGGTCGACAGGTTGTCATAGCAGACCGGCACAAAACCGGCTTCCGCGACCGCCTTGCTGCAATGAGCCCCGATATAGCCGGCGCCACCGGTGATCAGTATCGAACCCTTTTCCGGCATTCAGAAACATCCTTACCAAAATTGACATCGGCCCGGATTGCAGCTTCCCGCAAAAAATCAGGAGGACAACACTCAGGCACGATAATAGCCGGGATCAAACAACCGAAATCAAGCGTACTTCGTCCTAATTGGCTTTCGGCTTCAATCACAGTTAAGCTGCGAGATAGGCTGACGCCTCTTTCAAAAGAAGGTTAAAAATGATCAAGGTCGGGGTTACTCCGATGCGAGGGAGCAAGCTCTACGACCTGCTTACCGCGGCGCCGCTTATCGCCTGGTATCTGCTCGGCTTGTGGAGATTGCTGCCGGGGCTTGCGAATCAGGCAGCCCTGGTAAAGCTCTTTTTGCAAACGGATTATTCCGTTCTTCCAGCCACGCTAGTGCTCAGCGTCATGTCAAAGGTTTGCACGCTGATATTCTTCACCTTGCTGGTCACGATGTTTGCGGCGCGTCGCGTACCGCTGCGCTACGCGTCCGGCTTCTACCCGCGTTTCGTTGCCATGGCGGGCACCTTTCTCGGCATCGGCATCGTGATGCTGCCGCCGCGCGAACTTTCTTCCGCCATTCACCTGACCTCCCTCCTTTCGACGATCGCCGGGACGATTCTTGCGATTTGGACGGTGATCGCGCTTGCCCGCTCGATCAGCATTTTACCGGAAGCCCGGGCTATGGTTACTTCCGGGCCCTATACCCTTGTGCGGCATCCGCTCTATCTGGCGGAGCTGATTGTGTTGTCTGGAGTTGCGCTCCAATACTCGCAACCTTGGGCGTTCTTGCTGCTGGGAGCTCACTGCTTCTTTCAGTTTGAACGGCTACGATACGAAGAACGAATACTGCTTCAAACCTTTCCGGAGTACGAAAGCTATATGGCACATACGGCTCGGTTATTGCCATACCTCTACTGATGGCTCGCTTCTCCGGTCTGCCCCGCCGATGGTTTGCCCTACTTGCTCTCGCGTCCCGCGGCACATGCTGCGAACCGGAAAAGCCGAGCGTAAAGCAGGTCTCCGATGAATGATTTCTGCTGTTTCAGAGGTCCTACATCCGGCTGGAGCGTCGCCAAGACGATCGTTTGGCACGCGATAGCCGTTTGCGCCGTTATTTCGTTTCTGCAAACCGGCCGCGAATGCCTGGCGCAGAGTGCGCCCGCGAGCCAGAGCGTCGAAAGCTCGGTGACCGAAAGCCCAATCTTCGAGACAGCCCCGTCGGAGCCTTCACGCGATGAATGGCGCGAACGGGTACAGGCTGCGAGACAGAAGGCCAGAGAGATTGCCCTTGAAAGAAGAAATCATCCTGAGCTTTACTTCCTGCCGGAACAAGACCAGGAGCGTATTGCGACCGATCGCGTGCTCAGCGATCAGAGCCTGCAGCCGGGAGATATCGTCTCGACCAAAAAAGGCTTGTTCATATTCCACGGCCATCCGGATCAGCCGCGCAAAAATGAAGGCTTCATTCAGGTGTCGCCTCGATAGACCGGCTGTGAGGCCAGCAACCCATTGCGCGCCGGCGGCACTCAATTGAATTTGTCCGAAGACTCAACTAATTTCGAATCGGATCTGCTCGACAGTCGTGTGGAGCCGGTAACGCGCGGAAGACGATTGCCATGATCTCAGCTGTTTCGAAACTCTCAATTGGCGTGGTATTGGCCATTTTTGTCAGCGCGGTGGACGCCTCGGCGGCGCCTAGCGCCGAGGTCGCCAAGCGCTGCGTCCATTACGCCTATATCCTCTACCCCTGGAAGCGTCCGGGATCGGTACCGCAAAGCGGCGATCGCCAAGCTTACGTGAAAGATTGTTTTTCCAGGAATGGCGACGTACCGGTGCCGAAGGAACCTGCAACGAAGTAGTTTTCTGCCGTTCTTCGGGGGCAGCCTAATCGAACATTCCCGTAGCGTCGATTGCCTATCTGCGAACGTGCGTTCGATACTGGTAGTTCCGCTGCAGCCAGATCGGTTGTCGTGCCCGGTTATGCGAAGTATTCGGAACAGCGGTCGGAGCCGACGGCTCATCCCGCGGGCGTATCGGAAACGACATGCTCGGGACGGGATTTGACGGGTCCTTTACGCCCTGGGCGCAGGCAACGCCGCTCCATAGGGAGACACAGGAAATAAAGGTCAACAGCAGTCTTGATACGCGCATCCTAACGCCTCTGAATAACAATAAAACAGTATTCCCCGGAAAGAGTTCCGAAAACCGCCCATTGGCACCGATGCGGCGGCAAGACACTCCGATCGGTGATCGATGACGGGACCTACCATGACGCCGTCATGGTGCGAGCTGGAGAATATTTCCAGATTTGTTCCATATTGGATATTACAGGGCAGGATTCCAAGGGAGATATCGAGAATCCCGACGACCGCGCGGTCGGTAAAACAGGGGACGCCAAGTCACATTCGCTTCGGGACGTCTTGGCAACCCTGCTTTGATCGAACGAGCTGGCGGCGCAGCCTGATCCTGGCAGTCGCACGTCTTCCGGTTCGTAAAGCCCAAAACCGGCCCAGAAAGCGCGGCGTTGAGCGGCTCATTAGATCGACCCAACCCGAGAGATCACCCTTTCGGACGCAGACAAGCCCCACTCTCTTCCCTGTGATGAGCAATCGTTGAACTATCGAACGCTTGGCGAGACTGCTCAGTATTGGGGTATTTCAATCCAAAGGGCTGTAATTCCTGGAAATGAGATTCTGGTTATATTATACCATTTGAGGTAACGTTAAGGATGACAAGGGGTTGAAAATGTACGATAATTTGCTGAAGATCATTTAAGCGAAATGTTTATCGATTTCAATTTTTGCCCGGCTGATCGGGACGAGTATGAGTAAAGTGACACGGGACGCGTCACCATTGCCGCCGCAGCGACCGCCGGCGGACCCGAAGGATACCCAGCCTTCCATGGGCAAGCCGCCCCGGAGGGGCTGGAGCGACTATCTCAGGCCCAGCGTGGTCGAGCTTCAGGTTGCGATCGCGGATTTTGTTTTCATCGTAGCGACCGGCGTTGCCAGCAGCATGGGATACCACTGGATCGTGCCCAGTGGCATCATCAACGCGACAGCCTTCTTCTCCATCGGAGTTATAGTAGCCTCCAATTTCATGGTCTTCATGGCGGTCCGTCGGAATTACCGTCTCAAAAATCTGACGTTATTGGGCAGGCAGACCAGGGATACGGCGATTGTCTGGTGCGGCGTGTTCGGCACGCTAACGGTTGTGGCTTTCACGCTGAAGGTCAGCGATCAGTTTTCCCGTGGCTCAGCCACCTTGTTCTTTGCCTGCGGACTGGCGGCGCTGTTGTTGTGGCGCGTTATCGTCGCAAACCGGATTTCTCACGCGCTGGCGAACGGGTCGTTCGCGAGACGAAAGATTATCGTCATTTCGGAGCGCGGTTTGAACGCGTCCTCTCATTCGCTGAACGAGCTCAAGCGTTGCGGCTATCACCCAATCGCAATCTGCGAAATCACTCCGGAGGAACTCGGCGCGCTCGGCATGAACAGATCGTTGAAATCAAAGCTATCAGGGGTCATCCAGACGGCGAAAGATCAGCGGATCGAGGACATTTATCTTTTGGTTGGCTGGCACCGTCACAGAGCCATCGACAGCATACTGAACGCGTTAACGGCGCTGCCCGCTTCGGTTCATCTGATTCCCGACGAAAGCGCCGCGCGTTTCCTGAACAATCCGGTATCAAATATCGGGAGCACGTGGACGACAGAACTCCAGCGCGCGCCTCTGACCCGAACCGAGCGTGCAGCCAAACGATTTTTCGATATCAGCCTTGCGACCGCGGCGCTCATCGCGTTGCTGCCGTTGATGCTCATCACGGCACTACTCATCAAGCTCGATTCGCGCGGTCCGGTTTTGTTTATACAGAAGCGCAACGGCTTCAACGGCCGCACCTTCGATATCTACAAATTCAGAACCATGCACGTTTTGGAAGACGGACCGAAGGTACGGCAGGCAACGCGGAACGATCCGCGCGTCACCCGTATCGGCCGCTGGCTTCGCCGGACCAGCATCGACGAGCTGCCGCAGCTGTTGAACGTCCTTCGTGACGACATGTCGCTGGTCGGTCCGCGTCCCCATGCCAGATCGCATGACTCCGAATACGAAAAACAGATCGCAAATTATGCGTTCCGACATCACGTCAAGCCGGGCCTGACGGGATGGGCGCAGGTCAACGGCCTGCGAGGCGAGACGCCCCAGATCGAGCAGATGGAACGCCGCGTCGAACACGATCTCTGGTACATCAATAACTGGAGCCCGTTGCTCGATCTCGTGATCGTACTGCGGACGGTGCTTATCGCTCTTCGCCAACCGTCCGCCTACTGATTGGAGCCGGGGCGCCCCAAAAGGGGCGACTACTATCAAGGTTCGGCGGCAGGTTCATGTATGCCACATCGGACGAGGTGATGCGGCGCGGGCATTAAGGCTGCGGCATGATTTCTGTAACGCGCTGCTGTCAAAATGTTAGGATGAACGACAAGTTAAGGCCAGTTTTGCAAGTATTCTCTCTAGCCACGGAAACGAGATTGTTGCATTTGATTGGTCCGGATTTCGACTATCGGTACAACGCTAACTGACGAAATTGCCGTTCGAACGATCAATCGTCTTTGGCGCAACAGTCGTTAACGCCTTCGTGCCGGCCCACTCCTGTGAGTTCTCCGGCATTAGAATGATCGATCGGTTGGAGCTCTGATTTATGCGCATTCTTGTGGTCGGCATCAACTACGCTCCCGACCTGATAGGCGTGGCGAAGTATAATACCGAGCTTTGCGAGGCCCTCGCCGCGGCCGGTCACGAAGTGCGTGTCGTAACAGCCCCGCCCTATTATCCGGCATGGTTCGTTCCGAAAGCGCACCGCCGCTGGTTCTATCGCACGGAAACGATCAACGGCGTATCGGTCAGGCGTTCGCCAATCTACGTTCCAAGGGTTCCTACGGGAGCCAAGCGTCTCCTCCACCATGCGTCGTTTGCGCTGAGCAGTGTGTGGCCTGTGGTTTCCGCGGCGATCGGCTGGCGTCCTGACGTGGTATTTTCGGCCGCACCTTCGCTGATGTCGGCACCGTTTTCCGCCTGGATCGCGCGCAGGATCGGCGCTTTCTCGTGGCTTCACGTGCAGGATTTTGAAGTGGATGCGGCATTCGATCTCGGCCTGCTGAGCAACAAACATCTGCGTGACCGCATGTTTGCGGCGGAGAGCGCAATCCTGCGATCGTTTGATTGCGTGTCAACGATTTCGCCACAAATGCTCAAGCGTCTCGCGTCTAAGGGAGTGATGCCGGAAAAAGTAAGGGAATTCCGCAACTGGACCGATACGAGCCAGATCCGGCCCGGCGACCGACAGAGCGCTTTCCGGAAACAGCTCGGCCTGGAGGACTCGCAATTTGTCGGCCTCTATTCGGGGACGATGTCCAACAAGCAGGGCCTCGACCTGGTCATTGAGGCCGCCCGGTCCCTGCAGCACAGCGACCCCAATGTTCGATTCGTGCTCTGCGGCGAAGGGCCGCACAGAGCCACGTTACAAGGCATGGCGGCCGGCCTGAACAACGTGCAGTTTCTAGGACTGCAGCCGGACGATCGCTTCGCGGCCTTGCTCGGTATGGCGGATTTCCACTTGATTCCGCAGAAGATAGAAGCGACCGACCTGGTACTCCCCTCCAAGCTCGGCGGCATCTTTGCCACCGGCCGCCCGGTGATCGCGATGAGCAGACCGGATACCGGCCTCGCAACCGAGGTCGCCGGCGCAGGCCTCGTGATTCCTCCGGGCGACGCAACCGCGCTCGCGGCGGCGGTGAGCAAGTTGGCTGATGATCCTGACTTGTGCCGCTCGCTTGGCGAGGGTGCCCGAAAGACAGCTCTGGCGCGATGGGACAAGACCGCGATCCTCGGCGCGGTCGAACAAGTGATGGTCGGATGCAGTGAACTCAGCAAGACCCCTGCACCGGACCTGCCCCGGGCGCCGACGCAGTCGCGCCCGGTAAAGGTGGAATGCGGCACCGACTAACGCCGCCATTTCCGACCCCCGGACAACATCAAGACCAACATTGCGCGATAGTTAATTTCGTTCTTCCTTCTGAGGTCGCCGAAACAGAATTCTGCCAGGCGCGGTGGAACTGCTGGGCCGCCGCGATCTATCCTGCTGGTGCCGCGCCAATTTCGGCTGCTGTGCCTGACAGCCAAATCCGCCACAAGCAATTCACCATAACTCGAGCCGGCCGCAACTTGTGTGGCAAGGAATGGCGAGGTGGTCTAGGTTTGATTTCGGATATCCGAATAGTTCGAAAAGCTTTATTTTGAAGGTCTATTCCCGTGCAGACAATTGGCGACGTTCTTGACCGCAACAAGGGTGTTGGTCCCGGATTCGATTTCCTCAGAATTGCCCTCGCCTTGTCGGTCGTGCTGGCCCATTCCTTTCAGGTCTGCGTCGGACTCGACTCCGGATGGACAGTTCAGCGCGGATTCCTTGGTCCGATCATGGCCGCAATCCTGCCGATGTTTTTCGGCTTGAGCGGCTTTCTGGTGATGGGAAGTGCCGATCGAACGCGCAACACTGCAACCTTTCTCACGTTCCGCGCGCTCCGCCTCGTGCCGGCGCTCGCCGTCGAAGTGACTTTGTCGGCCCTGATCCTGGGAACGTTGCTGACCCGGCTTCCGCTATCGGGGTATTTCTCTGATTTTCGCGTTTACGAGTATTTTGGAAACATCATCGGCCGGGTGAGATATGTTCTGCCGGGTGTATTCGACGGCTTGCCGGTGTCTGGCGTCATCAATGCCAATCTCTGGACACTCCACGCCGAGTTGTTCAGCTATTTCTTGATGGCATGCCTGATGGTCACGGCACTGGCTTACAGGCGTTCTTTCATAACCGCGCTCTGGGTCACGATGGCGATCGCCATGACCGCCTACAACCTGCACTCGCTTGCCTATGAAATCGCAAACGGAGTGTATAACGCTTACGTGCTTGTTTTCAGCTTCGTATCCGGGATTGTAGCTTACCACTGGCGGCGCGCGATCCCGTCGAGCAACTGGATCGCAGCGCTCATGGCGATTCTCGCTTATGGGATGCTTAAGCTGCCGTACACGGCGTTTATAGTGCATGTGCCGCTCATCTACCTTACCGTCTGGATCGGGTCGAAACGCCTTCCTTCTACCGGAGGGGACTTTTCGTATGGCGTCTATCTCTATTCGTACCCCATCCAGCAAACGATCGTATTGCTTTTTCCTGGTCTCCGCGAATGGTGGTTGATCTTCCCACTGGCGTCAGCGGTCTCATTGCTGGTAGCCGGCCTTTCGTGGACGTTCATCGAGCGCCCGGCGCTCGGGTTAAAACGCACCATCAGCACCATGCGTTCAAGCGCACGGAAGGATATTCTGCTCCACAATACAACATCGCCGGAGCTACCTGGCGGCTGCAGAACAGAATCTGTTCGAAATGGATAAGGCCTACCTGCTGAAGTAACTGCTCACTGATCCGTTTCGAGCACTGACGCGAGGAACAAACCAACATCAACGCCGTACCAAAATTGCCGCGACCATAGTTCAAAAAAGAGCCGGTCGCACAACCGGGCTCAAGCTACCGATAGGATAGTGTCGAACCTACCGCGCAGCTTACCTACAAACTCGAACGCGGCGAAGGCGCAGCCCCCAACGGGTCTCCACTTCGACATATCGAATGCAAGGGCCCCAAGCCGTATATCCATATGGATATGGCCGACCAAAGAATGAGGCATGCAGCAGGTTGGCCTGCCCAGCTTCAGTTCGACCGACCAAACTGACAGGCCCAAACGCCGACGCGGAATTGATGCTGGCTATGATCCCGAGGCCAAGCAGAAAAAACATGCCAAATTTGCGAAACATCAAATCCCTCCCGATGTTGGGCCATAAAGATATCCCGGACACCAACAGCCAAACATAGCATTCGCAAGCACCTAAAACAAATCGCAGCCGGCAATGCAGTCAACGGTATCATAATACCTATTTGTTCTTGCCCAACGGGCATTCAAAGGCACGTATTCAGTAGCTCCCTGACGCTCCCTGGTGCCTGAACATCTACCGAAAGTCCCGACGCAGACGCAGCGGGCAGGACCGACGAGGGCGTCTCGACCGAAAGACACGCTCCCTCACTGAAGCAGCATCATGGCAATGAGCGTGGCCGCATAGACGTTATTCGCGACACTCCAATGAGCTACATCGGCCTTCTGACCGCAGCATGCGATGTTCCAGCCAGAGTTCATTCCCATCGACGTCCAGCCGGTCTCTCCTGGTCCCGAGGCCTGTCCCCACGTCTTCAGCGTATCCCATACCGGCACGTTGGTTGACGCGGCAACCTGCCTGATCGCGGCCTGATATTGTTCGATCGTAAGTGGGCTGACGGTTATCCCATAAGGGAATCCGGTCATGAGCAATACGTCGGCATTGGACCGTTTGCAGGCGTTTACAATTGCGGCCAGTGCCTTCCCGTAATCAGCAAGCGAGGTTTGCTTGTAGGCGTCGTTGCCGATGTTCATGACAATGCAAAGCGATGGGGCGACTTTCTGGATTGCCCGCAAAGGATCCCATGGTGATCCAGTGTCGGAATTGAAGTTGATCGCGGTAGTGCCATTCGCCGACCCGTTCATGATAGATACTTCGCGGGTTGAGGAGTTCCTGGCGACAATAATATCGAAAGTACAATTAAACGCAGTGAGGCATCTTATATTATAGGTGTTGGCGTCCAGCGTTGTCGAACAAGTGGTCTTGTTGAACTGCGAAGTGCCGGTGTTCGTATCGATCGAACAAATTGGCGAACCGCCGGTATCAACGGTGATCGTTCCTCCACCAGCAGCCACGCCGTTCCAGTAAATATCGATGCTGTCGGTCTCGACTTTGGGCAAGCTCGGGTAAGCAGGATCTGTCGGATTGAAGACAAAGGGGGAGCTGTCGGTTGCTTTCCATTCCTTCCCGCCCAGCGTAAAAACAAGGCTGGCTGCCCAATTGTTCGGGGTAACCCGCGCGTCGAACGAATGATACGAGACCGCGTTGCTGTCGCCTACCAGCGAATAATTTTGAGCGTTGATTCCGAAAGAGCGCAAGACCGTGCCGAGCTGATTGGCTATTGCCGCGGAGTGCATATCGGTTCCGCCATAAAGAGCTCCAAGGCCGGTAAGCGTGCTTTCTCCGATAAAAAGTATTTTGCAATCGGACGAGTTATCCTTGACCGCTGCGCGGCACGCTTTCCAATGGGGAAACCCGCCGTTCAACGAGAAATTCGGAATCGGCAATGTGGAAGGTAAAACACGTTCGGCAGCGACGGCCGGTTGGAGCAGGCTGCCCGCAATCGCAATCGCACCAAGGATTCTGTTCATCGCTCGCCCTCTCAAATGCTAACGTGCAACCGGTCCGCTCGTCGGAAAATGACATGACGCGCGATGCTGCCTCCTTCTTTCAATTTTAGGTTTCATTTCCAAAGATTGGCATCGCTTTTGGCGCCTGAAGCCGGGGCGTCCGCAAATCCAGATGCAGGCCACGAGACGTCTCGCGGCTCGCTCCGGCCCGCGGTTTACCGGGCCTCGCCGAGACATTTCCACCGACAGCCCCATAGTGCTCGCCCGATTAACGCTATGACTTCTTTTATATCACCCGACAAATACAATCTGCTAGGATGGTTGGAGAACAAATTATCCTTAAGCATACACCCTCACGATGTTGCGATAGAGCTGCGTCAGTCCGCCGATTCAAACGGGTTCGACCTTGAAGAACCGCGAACAACCTCGTCATTAACGGCGCGTACCGTTGTCAGATCTCCCGCCACCTATCATTCGCAATTTCAAGGCCAGCGATCGGATATTGATTCTCCGTTCACTGACAACAGCGGGCTTCGGCGTTGCCGCCAAAGTGCTCGGCCTCGTCAACCAGATAGCCAGCATCGCGCTGATCTCCAGCACATTGGGCGCCGAAGGCCTGCAAGAGCAGATATTGGCGATTGCGTTCGTTGGCTGGTTCAACCTCACCCAATGGGGCATGTATACGTCGCTTCCGGTATTGCTTATCCGTTCCAGCTCCCGCGCCGATTCCTTCGCGACGATTGTTAAAACCGCTTTCGTGATTGCTACGGTCGGTTGTCTTTGCGCGTTGGGACTGACACTGCTGATCATCGACCGCGGCTGGCTGGGAGGACCCGCCACCACGCCCATAGCGATGGCGGCCGTTTGTAACGCCGTCACCATTGTCCTGGGGATATCCGAGCGAATCTTTCAGGCAATCGACCGGATCGCGCAATTCAACGTCCTCAACATGAGCGGAACGCTGGTCAGCCTCGCGGCGACCTTCTTTTTCTCCCGCACCCAGGGATCCGCCTCAGATTTTGTCCTGGCCTACTACCTAAGCATGATGCTGCCTGCGTTAATCGCGACGTCAGCGATCCTCCCTCGCATGAAACTTACCGCACGCATCTCCCTGCACGATCTTGTGAGCTCCGGCCGCCGGCTCGTCGGCGTCGGAATCTTTGGATATGGCTATGAGATAGCAGCTTACTGCAAAATTCAGGCGCCTTTAATGCTTCTAAGCGCGTTGCATCTCTCGAATGAAATCGCCCCGGTTGGCATTGGTCTTCGGGTTGTCGCTCTCGTTAGCGGCAGCCTCTCAATTGTGATTCCAATCCTGTTTCTCCGGGTTGGACAAGCGAGCCAGCTTCGAGATCAAGAAGCGCGGCGACTATGGACGTACCTCGGTATCGCTTGCTCGATTGCCGTCGCAATCGCCATAGCCGGGCTATTCCTGCTATTCGGCCAGCCGATCTACCAGACATGGACAGGCGGAGCGGTTAAGCTCGACCAATCAGAGCAAATCGCGCTGGCGGCCTTTTCAGCGCTCTATCTGGCCCAAAACCTTCTCTATCCCCTCGCCGCGCCACACCCGGCTATCGCCGGAAAACTGCGCTGGATGTTCTGGCTTGAAGGCCTCGCCGTGCTTGCTGCCGGAACAGGCGGGGCACTCGCCGTCCCCACCGCATATGGAGGCGCTGGAATGCTTGCCGGAGCGACTCTGGTGCTGGGTCTGACTGTTCTGGTCTTGCTTGTTTTCCTGGCTGGAAGCCTCAAAGCGGAGCCGAGCTTCGATGCAAAACCGTCATGATATCCTGCACACAGGAAAATTCGTGGTAAAGATCATCCTCGATGTTTTCACGAGCAGTGCTGGCCGACGGGCACCGGAGAACTTGTCAGCTGGCTCGAATCAACCAGCGATTGGGCCGCTGTCTTGTTCGTCGCCGTTGGCTGACGCACGCGGTTCGACCGCTCGACGATAGGGCAACCCAAGGGGCGAAACGATGCTGAACTTAGCAAGAAGCCTGGTAAAGGCGTCACCGCGCCTGTACAGAACCATTAATAAAATCCGGGGCTGGCGCCTCGATGATCCAGACCTGGCGACTGAGGTCGTTCTTGTCGGCGGAGATGGCGGACCTCACAACTACGGTGCTTGGGCCATACCGGCATCCTTTCGCCTGGATTCTGCATCGGTCGTCTATGCGTTTGGTGTTGGCTTCGACGTCACATTCGACCTGCAACTGATCAAAAGATTCGGGACCGTCGTTCAAGCCTTCGATCCCGGCGACAATGTTGCTGCTTTTGTCGCGGCCCAACAGCTGCCCGAAGAATTCGTCTTTCATAAGTATGGATTGGGTACTTCTGACGGAACAAGCTCGTTCACGGATAACGGGACGTTCTACTCTATTTCCGGCAGCCCGGGCGGTGGTCTTATTTCGCTGCCGACCAAGAGCTTGCCTACAATCATGAAGGAGCTCGGAAACACGAATATCGATCTTCTCAAGATGGACATCGAGGGGTTTGAATATCCCGTCATAGAGCACATGCTCTCAAATGCGATCTATCCGGAATGCCTCCTTGTCGAATTTCATCACTATCAGAAGCAGGCGCCGAATTTAACCCGAGAAGCCGTCAAACTCCTGAGAGACGCCGGATATCGCATATTCTGGATAAGCGATTTAGGGGCGGAATACGGCTTCATTCGCTAGCGAGATCGCACGGCAGCAGGCAGCGGCACCGAAGCTATTCAATTGGATTTGAACGTCGATGAGCAACGCAGAGCGAGCGGAACGATAACTCCTCCGATATGACGGTACACGCTCATGCCCATACGTTCGACTGAGAGGCCAGCTCGATGCTCCCAAAGTACTTTGGCACCCTTCTCATCGCACTTGCACTGCTTCTCGCGCCCAGGACTCCAACAACAGCCCAAGAGACCGGGCCGCTGGTATTTGCCCATTGGCTTCTCAGTATGCCCTATAAGGCGGGCGAAGATTATCTAACGACAAACAAGAATGACGTTCGCGCCGCGATGGAGCTGGGCATCGACGGTTTCGCAATCGACGCCTTTTCTGGAGATCAAACCAAGATTTACTTCCCTGCCTTCATCCAGGCAGCCGACGCCATCGGAGCCAACAATTTCAAGTTTTTTCTTTCCGCCGATATGTCGTTGGGATTCACATCCGCTGATATCGTCGAGACGATCAAAACCTTCGCGAGCAATCCCCACTATCTCAGGGTCAACGGCAAACCTTTGCTGTCGACCTATGGCGGTCAAGCGCTTGGCGACCGGTGGTGGCAGGACAATGTTCTCTCTCCTCTCCAAGCTTCAGGCAATCCGGTAACATTCGTCCCTTATTTTGACCGGAACAATCCGAATCGCGATACGCCAAACGACCGAAACTGGACAACAGTCATCGACAGTTACAACTCGATCGACGGACTGTTCAATTTCGGCATTCCCAAAAGTCCTCCATTTCGGCTGAACGATGCAAACATCGGAAACCACTGGTGGTCGCTTCTCGACGGCCAGGAGAGCCTCGCGCGCAGCCTTAAGCTGAAGGGCAAGATATATATCGCGTCGTACGTGCCATATTATTGGGCGGTCTGTCATTCCGCCCGGCAATATACGGAAACGCAGGGAGGGCGGGGAATGGAGAATGCCTGGGACTCGATCATCAGCAAGCAACATCCCGAGATGGTCGAGATCGTGACCTGGAACGATTATTCCGAATCTACTTTCATTGAACCGACCAGGCTTCCCCTGACGAAGACGGCCGGCATTCCATCCTTGCCACACCTGGGCTACTACGAGTTGTTAAAGTACTATGTCGCATGGTACAAATCCGGCCACAGACCGACGATCGTCAAGGATGGCATATTCTTTTTTCATCGAACTCACCCGAACGATGCCGTCGCTTTCGATCGGAAATCGGGCTGCTCCATGGGCGCAATTCCGGCCCGCCAAAAATGGGGAAATGTGCAGGACAGAATGTATATAACGGCGGCATTGACCGCGCCTGCGGACCTCGTCGTCAGAACGGGTACATCGGAACACAGGCGGGATCTGCCTGCGGGACTGACTACGATCGATGTCCCGTTCGAACCCGGCAGACCGACGTACGAGCTCTGGCGCGCAGGGAAGAAAGAGCTTAGTTTCACCGGGCACCAGATCGTCGAGAATCCCGAAATCTACAATTTTAACGTAGTCTCCGGTTACGCCATCGTTGCGGGTCAAGACAGCGAAACCTGGGTGCCGAGCGATCGATGGAAAACGGGTCGCGTGGCCGACTGGTTTCGGCCGAACTGACGCCGGGGCGCAAATAAGCAAATGATCGAATATCTGCTCGTCGCCTTCACGTTCTTTCTATTCGTGATCTCCACGAAGACCGTTGGCCTTTTGCCCTTTCCAACGATTCTGATCCTGTTTCTGGGCCTCTCGCAAGTGGTGTCGATCCTGGTCGTAACCGACACGGTGCGCTACGACATACACAGCATCCTTTATGATTTTGGTGGACTGGAAGCAAATCTCACGACCGTCAATTGTATCTACAGTTCGCTTGCACTGATCGCCCTGCTTTCACTGTCGGGAAAGTTCAGGACCTTGAGGTCCGTGGATTTTACTGGAACGCTTCGCCGGCTTTTAAGCACGAGAAGCAGCGCCCGATTCGTCTGGACCCTGATCGCGATCGTGTTGTGCAGTGTTCACTTTGCCCTTTACCTGCTTGTCACCGATTGGAGCCAGTTGTGGCTTTATGAAAAGTATCTTTCGGTCGGAATGGATGTAAAGTGGGTCGCTTTGTTCGGTGAGAGCGTATCGGATACAATTCTGAAGACAGGTCCCGCGTTTGCCATCCTGTCTTGCCTCACCGTATGCAGTTTAATCGGAACAAAGCACACGGTTTTGAAGTTTTTGGCCGGCGCGCTGACGGTTTTTTATTTTGCGATCGCGGTGTCACAGCATTCGCGTTCTGCTGCATTTTTTCCTTTGCTCCTGGCGGTCAATTTTGCGCTCCTTCGCCTCAAGTGGCGTACCATCGTGATCCCGATCCTGGTCTTCGTTGCCGTTGTCGCACTCCTGGGCGCCTTGATCGGCCGCAACACAGACCGGCATGGCCTTTCAACTCTTCCAGAGACGATCGCAAGTCCCTTCGTCAATGCCGACCCGCTCTACGTAATCTCTCAAGCTATCGTAGATTCCTGCCAAGGCATTATCGTCACGGCCGAATCCATTCAGATAGAGGCCGATTTCGATCCATGGTACAAAATTCTCGCCTTCTCTCCTATTCCCTCCTACATCGATGGATATAGTTCGATCAGAGAGGAAAACGAACACAGACTTCACGAATACATCCCCATGTCAGGAGTAGGTGAAGCCTTCCATTTTGGCTGGTTTTATATAGGCCTGCTTTTAATTGGCTATATCATCGGCATTCGTGCGCACACGAAAATTGCTGCGAAAAATCCCGCAATTTTTATTCTCGTCAATCTCCTCATTACGTTGAGCATATATGTGCTGCTGGCCTATCCACTGCGAAACTCGTTGCGATTTTACTGGATTGCCCTCGCACTGATCCTGGCTGTAAATCTCACGAGCAGAGGATCGGTCAAGGGCAGACGCGGCAGCCTCCGGCGCCGCTATCATCAGCGCGATCGACTGGCGCATTCAAGCGAGCTTGGCTCCGTGAGTTCGTCTGAATAACAGGCTCCGTTTCGCGCTGGGACGCTTACGGAAGTCCACCCTCAATCGTCTGAGGTTCGACAACCGGAAATCAGCGTGACGACTTCCTCCGGTATGAAACCGCTTGCGAATCAGCCGATACCGTACCATCGGTGCCCCTCGATCGGGTCCCCAGAATGGATCCACGACCGCGCCCCGGCAACATGAGCGGGTCTCGTGTCGCTTGCAGCGGAACTGCGCAATAGAGCAAGCGTCGTTGCTACGACAAGGTCACGCCATCACCTTACCGCCAATGAACAAGGCAAGTAACTGATCGTTTTGCTTTCGCGACCGTTCGGCCAGTTCGAGGAAACGTCCACGCGCCGCCTTTCGCTGCGAGGTGGCGAAATCAGATTTTCCCGACCACGCGCGCACAAACTGTCGGGTAAAATCAATGAATTCGGAGAGGTCAGTCGCCGTACCCAGCGGCTCCACGATTTCTCCCGAATAGCCCTGCCGCGTTACCAATGTCGCAATGCCATGACTTAGCGCCTCCAATACAACCAGTGGCTGCGCTTCGAGCCGGTAGCGCGAAGGAAAGAGAAACAAATCGACTGAATTGAAGAAGGCTTCCTTGGCGCTGCCCGATACTGCGCCCAATTCAACGATCGCATCCGGATACTTCGCACGTGCCTCCTTTATCAAGACACGTGCGTCGTCATCGACGATGGGACCGGCGAGAATAAGGCGCGCCGTCCAGCCATCGGCAAGAATCGCCGCGAAGCTTTCCAGAACCGTATCCACCCCCTTCTCCAGCGAAAGGTTTGAAAGAAATCCGATCGTCAGGTTTGTCCTGGGTGTTATTGGATGTTCGCCGGGATCCTGGATGTGAGCTGCGTTGTGGACGACAACTGCCCGACCGACGTTGTAGAGTGCCGTAAGGTCGCTGGCCATCTGCTCGGATAGCGCGATATGCACGGCCTGCTTCCCGGCCGTGGCGCAAAGCATGGCAAATCGCTTATCGTAGAATTTCGTGTAAGACGCGGCGTGGTGGTGTAAAACAATTCGATACCCGAATAGCCGCGCGGAGCCGACGATCACGAAATTATAGGTCATTCCGTGACCTGGTTCGACGACGGTATAGAGACAACGCATGGACCGCCAGACATTCATGCCGAGTACGATAGGCGTCAAGCAGACGATCGCGATACGACGCAAATGATAGAATACGGTCCGTCGATGGGATCTCGGCGAGGTGTCGATCAACTTCAGCTTCACATTCGTTTGCATTAGGCGTTGCACTACGGCTGCATTGATCGCTGCCTGTCCGTTCATCGGTGGAGGCAGCGCCAGTGGCGCTACTACAAACGGCGCACGCGCTTTCCCCGCGGGCTTTACCGTCGATCGTGCCGCTTCAATCTGATGATTCAGCGTTGGCACTCCGGATCACACGTTGCTGTCGCGCGAGAACAAAAAATCCGCTTGCGTCGGCCCGAATCCACTTGTGATCGATTGATTGAACACGCCGCGAAGATTTAGGTTTTGCGAAGCCAAATATGCGACGATTTCACCTGCCAAAGGCTGCCCATGATAGAGTTCCACAAACGAAGCTTCGCAATAGATCAAATCGATCAACGGCAAGCTGCTTTCGACGCCTTTCAGCACATCCAGTTCACCACCCTGCACGTCAAGCTTGAGCAAGATCGGCCGCGGCAAGGTCGAGAGGTCCACAACTTCAGAAAGCCGCATGACGGGAACGGTAATGGAGGTTTTGGCTTGAACGCCGTAAGCCGCTTCCTGCGCCGCGGCGGGTCGAAGGAGCGAGGACGAATCCGCGCGTGACGTAACAAAAAATGTCGCTTCACTTTGGGTTCGGCCGAGCGCAACAGGGTAAGTTCGTGCCGGTGGCTGCACTACACGCTCGTATATCATGCGCTCGCCTTCGAGCGGCTCGAAGGCATGAATCTCCACGTCGGGAAAAACATAACGCGCCATGAGTGAAAATTGACCTTTGTTCGCCCCCACATCAATGAGCGTCTTGGGCGAATAACGACGCATAGCCTCGATGTGCTCGACCGCCGGCATTACGCCTTTGGACAGGCCGGGCCAGAAGGCGGGTTTCGTCGCCGCGGTCAGGTATTTTGATAAACGATTGATGGTCGATCTCTTTCCCAGATGCTCATTGCATCCATGCGCTTGGCTGCTCAACTTATAGCTGTACGCTTCGTGCACCTGACAAACCCTGTAGCCGCGAAACCAGCGAAGCGTTCCAGGTCACACCGCATACTATTTTACGCTACTTTTCTCGACAGCTTCCGCGGTGGCAGCAAGAGCCGCGGAAATCTTGTCGGCCAATTGATCAACGCCAGGGGGGCGGAAGACGGAATGATGATCACCCTCGATAAAACTTGCTTCGACGCCTTGAGCGGCATAGTTGCTCCAGCCATTCAATTCATCCAAAAACATTCCTTTCGGCATCTCGGAAGCGCGAAACAGATGGATTCGTCCGGGAAACGTTTTGAGCTGATGCTTCTTCGCGGTCGAATTCAGGTAGCTTTCCATCAGCCAAAGCTCATAGGCGGCAGCCGCGGGCTCCTGGCTAGATGCACGCAAGAACTTGAAACGAGATGCCGCCGCCTGCAAGCTCCGCCTGTTGGTCAAAAACTCCCTTAAACTCAATTTACCGGAGCGCACTTTCCTGAATTCAGCGAGATTCCATTGGACGCGGAAGGAATTCACCGCCAACTTGGAGCGCAGCCAGTTAAACCGTTTGTATTGAAATGGCGCATAACCTTCGATGATCGCCAAAAACGGCACCTTCTCATCAGCCGCAAGGAGTTGATGAGCGACTTCCACGGTGAGGATGCTTCCTGCGCACCAACTCAACAGATTGTAGGGACCTTTGGGCTGGATTTGTCGGATCAATTGAACGTACTGCGCGGCGACCTGTTCTATGGTTTCCGGCATACGATCCGCGGGATAGGAAGGATCGAAAAGTTGGAGCGCCGTCAGCGGCCATTTCGGTCCGAGCTGTCTGGCAAGTTGGTAGTACGCGCCGGTATTATTGATCCCGAAAAGTTGCGGCCGCGTGCTTGAAGGGTAAAGCCTGACGACCTTGCGGAAATCGAATTCACGTTCATCGTCGCTTTCCACGGTCATCGCAAGGCTCTCGATGGTGGGAGATTCGAACAATGACGCCAGGTTGACGCGCCGGCCGAACTCGGTCTCGACGATGTTGAGCAACCGTACCGCGAGCAGGGAATGGCCTCCGAGTTCGAAGAAATCGTCGGTCCTGCCGACCGCTTCGAGTCCAAGAACGTCTTTCCATATCTCGACAAGGCGGCGCTCGATTTCCGTGAGAGGCGTTGCATCGTCGGACGCGATTCGTTTGGGCATCGGCAGCGCGTCACGATCGATCTTGCCGTTAACCGTGAGCGGGAGCGCGTCGATCGGCACAAAAGCTGCAGGCACCATGTAGTCAGGCAGGCGCTTCGCGAGGGCCGTCCGCAGTTCGCCCACCGGCGGCAAGGCAACGCCGGTGCGGGCAATCAGGTACGCGACGAGACGCGTATCGTCGGAAATCTCGCGTGCCATGACGACGGCCTGTCCGACACCCGCGATCGCGGCAAGAGCCGTTTCGATTTCGCCGAGTTCGATACGGAAGCCGCGGATCTTGACTTGGCTGTCGGCACGGCCAAGGAACTCCAAGTCGCCATCCGGCAGCCTTCGGGCCAGGTCGCCGGCGCGATAAAGACGAGCCGAACCGGAGGAATCGAGCGGGTCTGTGACGAAACGCTGGGCCGTAAGCTCGGGGCGGTTGAGATATCCATTCGCGACGCCCGCGCCTCCAACCCAGATCTCGCCCGGAACCCCGTCAGGAACAGGCTTTCCGTCCTCGTCGAGAAGACGAATGTAGAGGTCGGGAATAGGTACACCGATTACACTACCGCGGCCGGCGTCGACGTCCATGCGCGTGATCGGCCGATAGGTGACATGCACTGTGGTCTCGGTGATGCCGTACATATTGACGAGGCGGGGGTTGGCATCACCGTATCGTTCGATCCAGGGCTTGAGGGATTGCAACACCAGCGCTTCACCGCCAAAGATGACCTCGCGCAACGCGTAGCTGGCGGGAGCCTCGTCAAGGTCGGCCTGAATAAGCTGACGGAAAGCGGACGGCGTCTGGTTGAGGATGGTGACCCGCTCGTCGATCAGCAGCCTGCGGAACGCCGCGGGATCACGGCTGACCCAATACGGAACGATGACGAGGCGCCCTCCATAGAGCAGCGCGCCCCACAGCTCCCACACGGAGAAGTCGAAGGCATAGGAGTGGAAAAGGGTCCAGACATCACGCGGTCCAAAGGAAAACCACGGATCCGTTGCGCTGAACAGGCGCGCAACGTTGGCATGCGTGACAAGAACGCCTTTTGGATTGCCTGTAGAGCCCGAGGTATAAATGACATAGGCGAGATCATCGGGAAGAGACGCCACGTCGAGATTAATGTCAGGGAGGCCGCTTCCCGCCGCAGCGATGTCGAGGCACTCAGCGCCTTCCAGTTGAAGGGATGCCTTGACCTTGCTGCTCGCGAGCACGAGCCGGACCTTTGCATCGCCAACGACGAAGGCAAGGCGGTCGCGGGGATAGTCTGGATCCAAAGGAAGATAGGCGGCGCCGGTTTTAAGAATAGCAAGTATCCCGATAGCCACGTCGGCGTTGCGCTCGACCGTGAGGCCGACGATGTCGTTGCGCTGAACACCCTTTTGGCGCAGCGCGTGTGCAAGGCGATTGGCCCTGGCATTGAGCTCACGATAAGTCAGCAGCTCTTCACCCGCCGCGACCGCTTCCGCATCCGGCATCTGCCCGACCCGCGCTTCGAAGAGCCGATGCAACGGAGCCATCGCAGGGGCCGCCCGCCCGATGGCATCGGGCGTAAACCGGTGCACTTGTTCGTCGCGAGGTAGAACACGTGGCCTGCTGCCACCGGTCGCCGACCTGGCATCGGAAGCCTGGACCCGTACAGCAGAACTAGCTTGACCGGAGGAAGTCGAATCGGTTGCCGCGGGTCGCACCGATCCCAGATCGACTTCCGGATCCCCGGTCACCATATCGACGAGATCAGCATACTCTGTCGTGAATCTGCCAATCGACGATTCCACGAACAAGTCCGTGCTGTACTTCAAAGTGGCGCGGAATGCGCCGCCGCGCTCGATGATCTGCATGGACAGATCATACTGCCCCTCTTGAAGATTGAACGGATAAGGGCTGAGCTGTAACCCGCCAAGTTCGACGATATCGCCGTCTTCGATAGGGTACACAGGATACATCAGCTGATCGATTTCCTTGTATTTATGGAATCGATGCAAGGCAAAGATGCAATCGAACAACGGCGACCTGCTGGGATCTCGCTTCGACTGGAGCCGCTGCACCATAAGAGAAAAGGGGAATTCCTGGGCATCCATTGCTTCGCGCACGGTCTGATGCAGTTGCCTGATCAGCTCGGAGAACTTCATGCCTGGATTGACGAGTCCGCGAATGGGCAGCGGATTGGTGAAGTCGCCGACGATGCGGAGGTATGGAGTTTTCTTGCGAGCCAGTGCCGGCGTTCCGACGGTGATCTCCTCTGCACCGCTAAGCTTGTAGAGCAGGACATGAAAGCACGCCAAGAGAATGACGAATGCCGTAGTCCCTTCTTGACGAGCCAGCCCCCTTACCCGTTCCGACATTGCCGGTTCGATTACGAAGCTTACGGCCTTGCCTTCAAAGGATCTTTTCGCCGGTCGTGGCCTGTCCAAAGGCAAATCGAGCAGTTTTCGCGAAGCGGGAATCGCACTCCTCCAGTATTCCCACAATCGGTCGCCCTCGGGGCCGGCAAGCATTTCAGACTGCCAGGCGCAGTAGTCGGAATAATTCACCGAGAGCCTGGGCAGCAGCGCTGGAGAGCCGCCAGCGCGCTCCCTGTAAAGTTTGAAGAACTCATCGAGAAGGATGGTGTAAGACCATCCATCGATGGCAATGTGGTGAAGCGCGATAATCAATATTTGATCCGTCTCGCTTCGGGCAAGGAGCGAGACGCGAAATACCGTTCCGCCCGCGAGGTCAAACGGCCGACGATGCTCCGCATGGATTATCGCGTCGATCTCCTCGTCCGTTCGTCCGAAAAGCCGTTCAACCTTGAAAACACCTACGCCTGCCCCGGCGATATTCTGGCGCGCCAACCCTTCGACGTTGGCATAGCCCGTGCGAAGTATTTCGTGCCTGTCGACCAATGCCTGAACGGTCGATTTCATGGCCTCGATGTTCAACTTGCCATGAACACGTGCAACGAAAGTAAGGTTGTGGACGGGTGATTCCGGTTCGAGCTGGTGTACGAGCCAGATCGCTTGCTGGCCGTATGAGAGTTCGCAGGATTTGTGCTGAGTTGCTGCTTGAGCGCGCAGATGCTGGACAATATCCGCCGCGCTGGCCGTAATTTTGGAAACCTGATCCTCGGATAGCGTTCCCTCGCCGCTCCGAAAACGCAACTGCTCACTCTCGAACCACAATTCGACGCCTTGCCCTCTCAGTTCTTCCACAAGTCCATCGATATCCAAGACAGTACCCTCATTAGCCTCATTCACTGCAGCGACTTGCAGTCGGCGAGATGCGCGAACGTTCGCCGGTACTCGCAGTTTCATGAAATCATCCGAAACTGCAGCGTAGACACAATGCGTGTCATTAGCACAAATCCATCATTCACGCCCGCCACGGGTGCCTGCGTCAAAAAATCCATTGTTATTAACAACACCAGCGACTCAATTCACGCTTACTCACAAAGTAAGGTAACTGCGCTTTGATGCAGAGAATGAAAAATCATTTGGTGATGCGCTGGTACCCGCGGGACATGCCGGACCCAAACGGGACCGTCCGGTCGATTAATTACGTTCCGATGAAATCTCTTTTGTAATTTTTGGTTCTCGCTTCCCTAATAGTATCATAGCACCTCACCCGCGAAAAATATATAAATATCAATATGTTAAGTGAATTTCGACCTGCGGGTCAGGTTGACTAATGCAGCCGAATCAAGCCGTTCGCTCGGTGAAATCGGCTTGATCCAATGCAAGCGCCACCTGATGCTGGTCATCGGCGACACACCAGGACCAGAAACGCCAGCGTTCCGGATCTTGGTAAAGCGGAGGCCCCGAGGCCAAGCGCCATCTCCCATCGGCGCCAGCGTGCATGGAGAACTGGTTTAGGGGAAACGACAAACCCAGTCCCCGCGCCTTGAGATACGCTTCTTTAAGGGTCCAGTACTCCAGGAACAATCGGCCGCGGGCATTGGCCGAAGCATGGTGTAAATTCGATCGCTCCTGCTCCGAAAAGAAACGTTCCGCCACCTCGGCATGAAGATCCTTCGAAATACATTCCACATCCAGTCCGATATCGCGATCAAGGACTACAGCGCAGGCGGCCAGCCCATGTCCGTGCGAAAGGCTGAAGCGCTGACGCGACCGCGGTTCGACAATCTCGGGACGGCCATAACTGTTTGTGCGGAACCGCCAAGCCTGCGGCTCGACGTTCTCATGCCGCGAGAGAGTGATCCGCACCAATCCGTGCGCCACCAGAAAAAGGTCCCGGTCCCGTTCGAAACGGAAGCGCTTGAGCCGCCCGATCTCGTCGTCCGAGAGCAGCGCCATCAGCGTCGATCGTCGATCAAATTCCACCACTTCAGCCGGTCGCGCCATCGCAACGACAATCTCATTCGGCGCGAGCCGTCGCCTGTCGCGGGCAGACTGCCTTATCAAATCATCGATGATTTCAAGTTTGTAGTCTGAGTTGCTTTCCATGCAAACAGTCTACCTCCGTGCCCGGATGCGGGCGGCGAATATGCTATGGCGCGCGGGCGACCGGTATCCTGTTTTAGGCAATAACGAACGAGGAATATCGTCCGCGGGCCCTGCCTCCAACGCTTATCCCAAGCCGGCTCCCGCTTCGCCTGGCTTTGCCCTTGGTCAAAACGGATGAGTTGGCCGCTCTACGATACCGGGCACCCTCACGCCATTCAGTTCTTTGGAGTCCAGGACCTTCGCAAACGCGCGACGATTGGGTTCTTCGACCGTAGCGAGACCATTCAGCAGCTTTTCGTGAATAGCCCACCCGGGGCCTGCGATCATGTTGGCCGCCTCCACGTGATACCAGGATTTTACCATCAGGGTAAATTCTGCAAGCACCCGCCTGGCCAGATCGGGCGGTAATCGCGAGAAGTTCCGTAGTGCAACAGACTCTCTTCTAACCGCTATCCAGCCTTCGTATGGGCCCGACAAATATGACATGCCAAGAAATTTCAAACTGCGGTCGGAGTCGCCGTTGCGCAAGTTCTCCAGCCGGTATTCCATTAGCCAAAGAAAAGAGTCGTCAGGATTTCCGGCGAGCGCGGCGGAAAGAGTTTTTTCGAGGACATCCAGATCGACAGCGGAAGGCGCCGCGTCGGGGACCAAGCCTTCCTCAATCAACCTCAGCCGCACTATGGCAATGTCGCGCAAGACGGCCGGCCGGACCGAATTGAATGAGGTGGCATCGAGTTGATGCCTGAGTCGGCTGAATTGCTCCTGGCTGAATTTATCACCGTGCAGGATGTCATTCGCTGCCGTCGTCAACGGCCCTTCAGCACGATAAACGACAATCGAAGAAGCCGCCCATGCGATCGAAAGAATCCCGCAAAAAACAGTGAGGGCGCGGGTCAGTCCTGGCAGAAGCTTGCTCTCGAAGCGCTCTCGAGCCGTTGCCTCACGACGAATAACCGTACCGTCCATAATACTGCTTGTTGTAGTAGCTTCCGTAATAGCCTTCGTACCGTCCCATGACGCGAATATCTGCCTTGTTCAGCACAACCCCAAGCATAAGGTCGCCGAGTTCCGGGGCGCCCAACAATTGTTGCTGAACAAAATCCTTCCGGGTCTTACCCCACTCCACCACGTAAATGTAGGAGTCGACGAATTTGGTCGTAGCGCGAACGTCAACGACCGGCGCAAGAGGCGAGAGGTCCATGATAATGTAGTCATAGGAACTGCGGAGGTTGTCGACAAACCTCTTGAACGAGTCCGACGCCAGAATCTCGTTGGTGTGGGCACTTCTCGACTTCAAAAATGTTGGAATGAAATGCAGTCCAGTTTCTTCATCGACACAGATCACGCTCTTGAGCATCGTCTGATCGCCAAGCACGTCCGTCAGACCGGTTTCTGCGTCGGGCGCCATCGCCCGCGTCAACGTCGGGTTTCTCAAATCGGCATCGATCAAAATGACGCGCTTTCCGGAGTGCGCAATCAGCTGGGCCAGATTTGTCGAGACTGTCGACTTGCCTTCGCCGGGAACTGTAGAGGTTACCGCAATCACTTTATGATTTCCGTTCAATCCGCCGATATCGGCGGCAATCTTGATCGAACGAAATGCTTCGGCAAATCCAGATAACGGCTCATCGACAACCCGACGCAAAAACTCGCGCTTCGAATGATTCAGTTTCCGACCGGCTTTGTGCCCGGACACGGCACTTTTGCTTACGTCCCGGCTTAGTACCGTTGTGATAAGATCTGAAACCCTCGACAATTCGTCGTTTTCAACGCCCTCGTCCGACTTAGCCGAAGCCCGCTGCCGCGCAATCGGCGAAAAGCTCTTTGCCGACCGTGTGCTGCCGGCCGGAGCGCTCAGTCGAGGCAAAACTGCAAGACAATTAATCTGAAGCGCGCTTTCCACCTGACGCGCAGTTCGAAATACCTGGTCGACGGCCTCGCGCATGACCGCAGCACCGAAGCTAAGCAAAATTCCGACGACCCCGACGATACCCAATACGGTGAGAGTCTTCGGACCGCTCTTGCGATCTGGCGTCGCTGCGGTGCTGATCACCCGAGCCTCGGTAATCGGAAATGACTGTTGCTGAATTGCCTCCATGTATCGCTTGAGGAACGAATCGTAGAGTTTCTGGTAAACTTGAGCGGTGCTTTCGAGGTCGCGCAGGCCCAGCTTATCACGATTGACGACTTGAGAGCTGGCCACCAAATTTTCCAGGCTTTTCTCAAGACCATCGACTTGCGTTTTCGCGATTTCATAATCGCTCTTATAGCCCTGCGCAATGCGTCCGAGTTCGTCCAGGATCGACTTGCGCTGCTCAGCCATCTGAGTACGCAGATTGACCGCCGCCAAATGATTGACGCCATATCGCGCAGACCAGATCGCCTCTTTTGCGGCAAGGTCGAGATATTGATTTCTCAGCCGATTGATAACCTCATTGTGAAGTGAGTCCGCCACGGTAGCATCTACGGGGGCGTCCGGATTGTCCTTCTTCATCACCGCGGTGATGCGTTCAAGCTTTGCTTTGGCGTCCTCCGCCTGGGTCCTCGCCTTGCCGAGCTGCGTATTGAGCTCTTCGATTTGCTGCTCGCCCAACAACCGCGAGTTGTTGGAACTGCCGCCGACGGAGACAATGTTGTTCTTTTCCTTGTATTCGAGCACCGCCCGGTCCGCATCGGAGGCCTGCTGGCGAAGCTCCTTGATACGATCCTGCAACCAGCCACTGGCGCGTCGCGTAGCCTGATACTTGGACGCCAGCTGGTCATCGATATAAGCGTCAGCGATCGCGTTGGCTATTTCGGCAGCTCGCGTTGGACTGTATGAGGTAAAGCCGATGTCCAAAACATAAGTTCTGGCAACTCGAGTGATAACGCGCTTTGCAAGGAAAGTCTCGAGAGCGGTACGGGTGGCCTTCGATTCCGAGTTGAGCCTCGACGAGAAGATATCCTCGATCCGCCGAAGCAAACCTTGCAGTCCCCGGCCAGGACCGGTGAACTCGTCATCCTCGGAGAGCTTCAGGTCCTTGACGACCGCCAGCCCAATACTCTCGGACTTGAGAATCTCGACTTGGGTTTCAACCTGCCCCGTATCGATGGGAGCGTCGCTGACCGCCGGCGTGTCCTGCTGCTGCAGCACACGGAGTTTGCTTGAATCGATCAGCAGACTAGCATGCGCCGTATAGCTCGGAGGCGTGGTGAAAAGATAGACCAAGCCGAGAGCGACACAGCAGGATGTGATGAAAACGAATATCGGGAACTGGCGGCGAACGAATCCCGATACCTGCTCGATGTAGTCAGAAAAACTGACCGAATCTTCGGGCCTTTCGCGCTCGAACCGTGTGCTGTTCTTCTGTCTCTCGAAGTTCAAAGGCACGTCCATAGAAATTACCTTTGATCTCCCGAGCCGTTGCTATCGACCACGGCTATACGGACCGAGACCATTCCAGGCTCGAACGAACTGAAGGTAGCCGCAAAACCTTACCGATTTCAGCCTTATTGGGTGGCGCTCGGCGAATTGTTGTTCACGGTATTCGTTGTGGTGATCGTCGTGATGCTATTGGTGAAACTTGAGCTACCAACCGACGTCCCCGTGAACGGATTATTAGCATTGTTCGATGCGAAAGTATTCGGGCTATTGAACGGGCTGTTGTTCTGTCCGCCGGTCGGCGCACCGGCGTTGTTCGGGCCGCCTCCGCCCGTGCCGCCACCGCCGCCGCCGGTCGCGGCCGTTCCGGTATCGCCAGCGATCGAAGCGTATTGCTTGATGACTTCCGGAAGACCGGAAGCGGCAACCGCGGCCTGGATGTCGTTGGCGAAGGCCGGATCGTTCTTTGCCTGCACCTTGGCGGCCTGTGCAAGGCCGTCCGCGATGGCCGTCTGCTGGTCAGGGCTCGCGTTCTTGAGCAGTCCCATGATCGACGTAAGCGTATTCTTGTCCGACGTGAGCAAGTCGCGAACTTCCTTGGTCAGTCCCGGGCCGCCGCCCGGATTCTGGGTCAGCGCCTGGCCCGGGTTCGCCAGGAAGCTCGACACAACCGAAGCCGGCAAATTCTGGGCGTTCGCAAAATGCACCGGCATCATCAGCGCAACACCCAAAGCAAATTTGGCAACGAATCGGACAGTCATTTGCAACTCCTAATCTGGTCTGGCCGGCTAATCGTAATTCGGCTCGGATCGCCTGTAAATCTGGTAAGATTATAGCGAACGAGCCAAGAATAGACGAGCAATAAAAAAGGGAATTACCTAACCATATAACATATTGATTTTACATATATATTCTTGTTCCTGGTTCATATTGAGGCATCTTCCGCATCGGCTAAATCGAGTTAACGCTAATGTCCTCCGGAGTTTGGCCTCCAGACAGCTCCTTTGAAGCATTCGCTGATCGTTTCTCGCCGATCAATGTCTGCGACATCGATATTTGGGCGGCTTGCGAGAGACCCAAACCGACGAGTCCGAACACGACAATCGAGTAACCCGCAATCTGCAGCGAGAAATCGATAAACGAGTGCAGGTTTGCGATCAGCGCAACACCGAACGCCGATAGCGGCACGATCATATCGCGTTTTCGTCCACGCAACGCGCGGGCCAGTACAAGAATGGCGGCAATCCACGCTGCAGCCACGAGGAACGCGAGCGGGATTCCCATCTCTGACGCGAATTCAAGAGGGGTGCTGTGCGCAAGATCCCAAGCGTACTGTAAGGACATATTATCACTGCGATAGGGCGGAAAGGCCGCAGCGAACGTTCCAAGGCCTGTTCCAAACCAGGGATTATCGGCGATGATGCGAAGCGTCGATCGGTAGGTCCACAGCCGACCGACATCGCCAAGACCAAGCGTTTCAATACGATCGGTCACGTTGCCCGCCAAGACCTGCAGCAGAAAGGCGCTTCCCCCAACACCTGCAATGAGCACGGTCAAAAGTCCCTTGCCGCGGGGCAGTTCGCGTCGAAAGTAGAGCAGGAAGACCAGCATCATGATGGCGAGCGACACCAGGACACCCCCGCGTGAACTGGTCATGAGCATGGCCGCCACACAAACCCAGAGCATGACAAATCGAACCAGCAGGCGGGTTCGTGTTTTAGCCAACAGGTGGCCCGGCAGGCGACGCCATTCTATCGGGCCGCGGGGAAGGCTTTTTCTGATGGTGTCGCACAGCAACACCAGCCAGATACAAGAGCAGGAACCGAAATAGGCCGCGGCCGTGTTGCGGTTGATGAACGTGGAAGTTAAATCGCCGACATATGCCGTTTTCTCCCGGCCCAGGATGTGTGTGGGGTCAAGCTCGAGAGCGAGAATGCCGTACACGGCGTAGCAAACGCCCGCCCATGCCAGAACACGGACCGCTCGCAAGGCGCGGTTCCGATCTGCTCCGACCAGCAATCCCAGAACAAGCGCAAGCGTGTTCGCCAGCGACGGTCCGAGAGCGAACAGAGGTTCTCCCCTGACGATCGAAACCGAAGGAGTCAGTTGGTCTCCCAGGACTTTCGATGCTTCTGCCCAGACGGGGTTGAATTGCGCGACCCAGGGGTGATCCGCCACCTGCTCATGGAGCACGAAACCAAAGCAGAGGGTTATAAAGGCAAGGACGCCCAAAACTAGCAGCTGCCCGCGGCGCAATCGCCGAACCGGCGCGAAAAGCAGGCCTGCCCCCAATACTGCGCACCATCCCGCGACAATGATGGGCAGCCTGGAGCCAAACAAGAGTGGAGGACCGCAAAGCCCAAGATAGAGGAAGCCGGCCGAAATCTTACCGAACGAAATCTTGCCGAACCAAGCGCGCTTTGGACGCGCCCCCAACAAGGTCCCTGTCATTCGCGACAATGACGACGTCCTGATTCTTGGATCGGGCAATTCACTGCCGAAGGATAGCCACTGCTATTCATCCGAGCTTGCGCAAACCGACGACTACGAATTCTTCGCTGAACCAGATTTGCGTCAAGCCGGAGAAATCAAGTGACCTCGAACGGTTTAGGGAGTCGTCACTGTCCCCGGGATAGTCGCAGCCGTTCCACTTCCTGAAAGCGACCTGATCGAGTTGTACAGGATGATTCCGTTGGTTGGGACCACGACAGCGTTGTTGGCGGTCGCCATCATCACGTTGATGTAGTTCAGGAACTTGGTGATGTCGACCGAGGGCGAATTCGCGATGAAGAGGACGTCCTGATTGCGCATCTGGACATTGGTCGCGAGGAAATAGCCGCCCGGATCCTTGAAGCTGATGCTGAAGATGACCGGGATCAGTTCGCCCTCGTACTTGGCTACGTCGACACCGAGCAACTCGGCGACTTCGCGCGGCTCAAGCCGATAAAGATAGACGGAGGCGGGATCGGCCTGCACATCCACGAGACCTCCGGCCTTGCCGACGGCTTCCGCAAGATTGATGCGCCATGCGTCGAAATTGAATTCACCCTGCTGGCCGGCCGCGCCGAATGCCAGGAACTTCTGCTGCTCGCGGTAGACGTAAATGCGATCACCGGGCTGCACGAAGATGTTGTTGGAAGGCTCGTAGACAAGATTGGCGAATGGCACCGTGGCGCGGCGATTGCCGCGCTGTAGCATCACCCAGGTCTCAAAGCCCTGCCCCTTGATACCGCCCGCGCGCGTGATGGCGTCGGTGATGCGATCCAAGGCGCCGGCGGAGGCCGCGGGATACCGCGCTGGCGTATTGACTTCACCGAATACGCTGACGAGCGAGGTCCGCTGCTGCGACAGCGCGACGACTACCTGCGGCTCGATCGCGCGATTCTTGATCCGATTGACGATATCGGCCTGGATCTCGCCGTTGGTGCGCCCCGCAGCCTTCACGGCTCCCGCATAGGGAACGCTGATATTGCCATCATTGTCGACCGTCTGATCCGGGATGGTTACGAAGTTGCCGGGCCGGACGCCAGCTTCCGTCGGAATAAACAAGCCGCCCGCGGCCGCTTCGAAAATCGTTACGGTAACGACGTCGCCGATCCCGAACACCAGGTTGGCCGGCCGGACCTGCTTGTCCGGGAACTGGCCTGCGAGCCCGCGCGGTTCATAGTGGGCGAGCGTGCCCACGGTCTCGGACGTCAGCTTCACCACCGCGTAAGGTAGGTTGTGGGATTGCTGCGCGTTGATATCGTAGCTGGCAGGGCCGGAGGCAGGCATCAAGCTGCAACCGCCAAGCAGAATAACCGCGAACCCGAAAAAGGCCGTTCTGGTGAAATATCGACCGCGCATAATTTTCTTAGCCCTACCCACGACTAACGGTTATTTGAACAACCACTTCCGAGCAAGCGCAGCAGACGCCGATATCCAATGCTCAAGGACAAAAGCTGGAAGGTGCGCTAAAAATGCCACAAAATCCCCCCCGGGGCGTCACGCACGTGGCGGAACCGAGAAGGGGATAAACCTCTTGTTCTCAAGATAGTTATATCCAAAATCCGCTGCGGCTCCCGGACTCCAAAAGGTCCGGCCTCTAACCAATCAAGTACGCCGGGAATACCAGGATGGCCGCAGCTCGAGCCGAATCGGTCGCGATAACCCTGATAATAGTACTAAAATACCTATTGAGTGCCGCCGCGGCCTACGCCGGCGAGCCCGACACGTCTCGGGGTTTCGAGAAATGCAGGATAATTGCAGACGATCAAGCTCGCCTCGACTGTCTTAAGCGGCTGCTTGCGCCGCCGCCGGCCCCCCTACCGGATGCCCGGTCAGTCCAGGACCTGTGGCCACTTGTTGTCACCCACCATCCCGCAGGCGGACGAGATGCCGTGGCAATCATGCGGACCGCCGATACGAGCCGCTCCGATCCGGACCTTGCCGGGCTGATGATCCGGTGCGCAGAAAAGCCGGGATTCGAAGTCCTCCTGGCGGTAGTTCGCCCTTTGCCTCCGCGGGCGCGGAGGGAGGTAGTCATCGGTTCGGGAGTAACCCAGGTGGCTCTCCAGACGGAGATTTCGTCCCTTGGGACGGGTCTCATCCTTCCCGTGGAAGCCACGGCATTTACTACCGGCCGCTGGCAAGAACTGAAGGAACTCGCTGTTGCGATCAAAGATCCCGAAATGGATATCCGCGGCGTGATTCCATTGGATGGAATCGCCTCCGCGATGGCCAGGCTTGCGGCAAGCTGCCCGTCCGGATGACCGAACCGGAACCAGCGATCCCTTAACCCATTGTTAAAGCCCCACGACCATCATCCGGAAGGAAGGAAGGAACCCTCCTGGTGGTAATCATTGCACTTTGCAGTTGGCTGATCGGCGCTGTGCTGGGGACTCGCTTCAGAGTCCACGCGTTGTTGCCTGCTGCTTTGCTTGGCTTCGTGATGCTGGCCCTCGTCGCGGTGATTAAAGAGGTTGCTATTTCTTCGATGCTCGCAGCGTTGGCCGTCCACGTCGTCGCGTTGCAACTAGGATATATGGGAGGCGTCTTCGCCCGGTTCTGCATCACAGCCGCGCGGACCCCCTCGCACCGGTCGCTGCATTCGACCATGGCGCAAAGCCAGCACTAGCCGAACTCGAACATTCCCCCAGAGTTTACGAACGACGATCAGTCGGTCACCCCCGTCTGGCCATTCGCATCCGGCCTGATAGCACCCGGCTGGCCGTCCCTTTCGCAGGCTGATATTCACCGGTCGTCGTGACTGGCACAACTTGACCTCGTGCGTTGCGCCGCGCCTTTTATGTTGTATCGTCTAAATATAAATCATTACCTGGTGGATAGGGTAACTGCTTGTCGATTGCTTTCAGCCTGCTGCTCGTTTCCATTGCCGCCGCTCCCGCCTTGATCGCCTTCGACGGGCTCGCGGCGCAATCACTCATCGAAATTCTGGCTGTCACCGCACTTGCTTTCGTTGCAGTTACCGCCCGGACGGCAGACGTCCATTTTGCCGCTCACGCTACTCGGCGCCTCAGGCTGGCGGCGGCCGTGCCGGCCGTCTGGATGGTGGTCCAGATCCTGCCGATGCCAATTCCCGCATTATCGCACTCGATCTGGACAAACGCCAACGAAGCGCTGAATCAGCAGGCTTATGGCCACATCAGCATCGACATCGGCAAAAGCATTGAGGCACTGATCTTCTATGCAGCCAATATCGCGCTGATCGTCGCCGGCATGTTTGTGTTCAAGGACCGTCGTCGGGCCGAACTCGTCCTCTCCATACTCGCCGCTATCACAGCACTGACGACGATTGCTCTGGTCATCCTCAAATTCTTGCCGAACAGACGCATCGGCGTGGCTGAAATCACCGAAATCCTCGCCGCTGTCAGTTCGCTCGGAATCATCTTGTCGATGGCGGCTGGTGCACGCGCCATCGAGCGGCGAGAAAGCCGCAATGCGGGATTGGACGGGGAAGCGCCAAATGCCCGATCCACTTTGATACTGACCGGGATTGAACTGCTGGTTTGCATCGCAGGCCTCGCCTTCAGTGCCACATTGAATGTCGGTCTGGTCGTGGCGTTCGGGATGATCACTTTCGGCTCGATACAGATTATTCGCCGTCTTGGTCTCGCGGGCTGGGCCATCGTCGTATTCATGGCGACCCTCGTCATCGCAGCCTTGATGGTCATCTTTTGGCGCTACGACCCGAGCAGTTCCCTCACGCCGCTTTTGCAATTCGCTACCGCAGCGCCTGCTGATTCCATTTCGCTCGCACAGCGGATGTTGTTCGACACTAATTGGCTGGGAACGGGTGCGGGGACTTACATGCCGCTTTTGCCTATTTACCAGCACCTCGGCAGCCTCGTTGCCGGGCCTCCATCGACCGCCTCTGCCTTGGTAGTCGAGCTAGGACGGCTGGCGGCCGCCTTTGTGCTTATATTCTCCCTCGGAATTGTTGCCACGCTTTACCTCGGCGCACTGAACCGTGGACGTGACTCCTGTTATGCTGCGGCAGCAGCGGCCTGCATCATCGTCCTGCTTGGCGAAGCCTTTTGCGATGCAAGTCTCCAGCACTCCTGCGTGGCCGTACTTGGTGACATCGTGATCGGGCTGGGCCTGGCGCAGCGCTTCGGTAGCGGGACGGCAGCTTGAGGCCCGGCTCGGCTTGAAGCAGAACCGGGCCCTGAACGCTTGTGTAGCGGAAACGCCCAGTGAGGCACTCGCTCCAAACCGGCAAGTTATGCGGCGCGGCTTTCCAGTGACGCCCAATAGTTCGGATTTTGGGGCGTCTGCATCCGAACCCAGCGGTAGGGCGCGCGCGCCCATGGGCGGATCTGGGACGTCAGATTGTCGAGCACAAGGTCTCCCGCCGACGTCCGGACCACCAAAATCAGATGGTGTTCGCCCCAGCCGGTAACGACTTCGCTGAGAAGCAGTGCGCGGGCCGGCCAACCGCGCGCCAGCAATTCGGAACGCTTCGTCACCGCGTAATCATTGCAGTCACCGCGCGCCGGACCGATCAGCCATTTCTCGCCCGCCAGGCCTTCGGTATTGGCCTCCGGAACAATCGCCCCGTTGACGTTCTCGTTGACGACCTTCAGATCTTCCCAGCGATCAACCGTGAGATGGACCGGCCCGCCCCGGAACATCGTGTGCCGTGGTTTGCACTGGTCCGAGTAGCGCAGGCAGAATTGCGTGTAAGCCATCGGAGGCAGGGTATAATTGCTGAACGAAATTCGCTTCATCATGACGCCGAGCGATCGCGTCATTCCCATATAGCCGGCGTTGGCGGTCTCGGCCCCCCCGGCGGCCGCGACCACAGCGATTGCGACAAGCCACTTCGAAATGGTACGCATTTTCTTCTTCCCCGTTATTCGTTGTTGCCGCGAACCTAGGGAAGAAGAATTGAAATCCGGCTCGAAAGCGCCGGCGAGTTTGACTCAAAAGTGAACGGTCGCATCGAGGAATTGTTAACGATTTGATCTAACCTCCATGTCATGACTGGAAGTGATCGGACCGAGCGCCAAATCAGGATTTCCGTTTCTTATGCTGGGTTTTTTGCGATCACGCCGGACCGTGCAAGTGCCTCGGCTGCCCGATGGGGTCCGGGTCTATGCATTCGGCGACGTTCACGGCTGCGCCGATTTGCTAAAGAAAATGTTTACCGTCATCGATGCCGATGTCGCGCGAAGTCCGGTGCCTCGCCCGATCGAGGTGTATCTCGGCGACTACATCGACCGCGGCCCTTCCTCCCGCCAGACCCTCGATCTGCTGATCGAACGCGGCCTATCGCGCGAAGCGGTATTTCTCAAGGGCAACCACGAGGCCTTTTGCCTCCAAGTACTGAGTGACCCTGCCAAGCTGCAAGATTGGCGGCAGTTTGGCGGCCTGCAGACCCTGATGTCCTACGGGATCCAGCCGCCGCTCAATCCGAACGCGGACGAACAGATTGGATTGATAGAGGCACTTAGCGACGCCATGCCGGCCGATCATCTGGCCTTCCTGCAGGGTCTAAAGCCATATTTTGAATGCGGCGACTTCTTTTTCGTCCACGCGGGCGTGCGGCCGGGAATTCCGCTCAACGAGCAACGGGAAAACGACTTGCTGTGGATCCGGAACGAATTCCTCGACAGCGACGAGGACTTCGGCAAGTTTATCGTCCACGGCCATACGCCGGTCCGCGAACCTGACATCCGGCGAAATCGCGCCAACATTGACACAGGGGCTTATGCGACCGGGAATTTGACATTGTTAACAATTCAGGGAAGTTCCATGCTGGCGCTCTGACCGGGCTATGATGTCCGCAACGTCATGAACCGACGAGAACATTTTCGGCCATTCTCGTTTTTGGGCAACAGGACTGAAATGAAACCAATCTGGAAGTTTCGACTTCTTGCGTTGCTCTTTATCGTATCGGTCGGGGCGTTTTCGATTTCAAACCTGGCCTCTGGGCTTCTGCGGCCAGACCCTGCGCCGCTACCTTCAAGAGACGGCATATCTGTAGCGCATCTGGTTGCCTCGGCAAAATTGGCTTCTGACATCGCACCATTCCGTACCGATCTGAAAGCCGCCTACGCCATCGCATCGGCCGATCAAGCACTCAATTCCGATCATGACGGCCAAGCTTCGGACAACGAGCGGGCACAGAATGCCGTCAAGAGCGCGTTGAGATTGGGGCCGCATGACTCGCGGATGTGGCTTGTCCTGGCCCAACTCCAGGCCTGGAAAAATCTCGGCGATCCCCTCGTCACGGAATCGCTGAAGATGTCGTATCTGACTGGCCCCAGTCGGGCCGAGCTTATTCCAGCCCGTCTGGACAGCGTGACGTTAGGTAACTCCGCAAAAGATGCCGATCTAAGTGAACTTGCGCGCGGCGATGTTCGCGCCATTCTCACGCGCTATCCGGATCAAAGGCAGGCACTGGTCAACGATTACGTTCGCGCTTCCCCTGTCGGAAAAGCATTCCTGGAAGCGAGCACCAGGATGCTCGATCCAGCGTTCGCGGATTCGTTGCGAAGCGCGAAATGATCCGGCTGCCCGCGCAAGACCGGCTCTAGAATTCAAGAAAATCGTGGTCGCTTCGGGCTAAAGCGTGAAGATCCGCCAGCGTGCCACGGGCTGCTGCGCATCGACCGCATTGCACGATCGCATCATCCGCGGAATTCGTGGACACGGCTGCCACTTTGATTGAGAGACTGCCGCAGTTCTCGCACACAACCTTGAAACTCGGCCGCTCGCTAAATCTGCCTTCCGGTAAATTCATCGTCCGTATGCCCCCAGCTGAGGCTTCGACAATAAACATCAAAATGTTAGGATCGAGATTGCGGACTAAGCTCAACTTGCCCCGCCATATTAACGAACGTTGAACCAAATGAGGCTGTTGGAAGACCTGCGAGCAGGCTCTATCACCGACGCCCGCCGGTCCAGCCCGTCACGACCTGTGGCGCGTGACTGCCCTCGCCCCTGCAAAAGAAAGGCTCCGGCGCCAAACGCGGGGCCTCGGCCTGGTCGTTGGGTAGCGCCACCGAATGGAGGCTTGCTGCAACTGGGCTGCCAGAACAAACGCGGGCCCGTGCACGTCATGCCGTCAAACCTGCCCTGCCCCAACCGGGCAGGCGTCTGGCAACAGAACCCGGGATATGCTTCTGTAAAACGGAGGCGGGGCCACCACGAAAACCGCGCGATCCGGCGGCAGCCGAAGCGGATTCGCGTTGTCTGACGATAAAAACCAATTATACTTGTCGTTACAGGAGAGCACCATGAGAAGTCTTAGCGCCGCCTTAGCCGTTGCAGTAGTACTCTGTGCGGCCCCATTCTCGCTTCGTTGGTCCCACGGCAGCAATATTCCTTTGTCACCCTCGCTTGATACAGCCGCAGCGGCCGAACTTAGCGTTCCGGTCCGCCACCATCGACGCTACGCCGCTTATCGCACGCGCACTTACGATCGGTTTTGTGACGGTCCATACACAGGGGGCGGTTTCAACGGCGGTACATATTATGGCGGCCCGTGGATAGACCTCCATTGCTTCGGGGACTACTGAGCGGGTTACGCCGCTCGGAAAAGGCGGTTTCAGGGCTTAGCCAAGTCGCTGATCATGATCGGCCTGCCTCACGGTCCAGACCAAGCGGCCGAGATATGCGCAATCACGCTTTTTGCGATTGCTGAAGTTTGAAGTAATTTCTGTGGACGCGCCCAAGATCGCTTCGCCGCGAGCTGTTCGTCACGCGGAAGCGCAATCCGACAAAAGCTGCGTTAATTCCCAACCAGACCGCTGCACAAATCCAGGTGCTCGTCATCACCACGATACCCCCAAAAGAAGCGGGGGCAGGATGTATTGATTCGAGGGCCTTCGAAAAGACCGAACAAATACGGGTGAAGTGGCTTTGCAATCCGGCGGAATCCGATCCAGCCAAAGCGGCGAGCCTCCGGCCTTGTACAGCTGCCCAAGACCTGATCGGCCCGGATCAGCACACATAAACGCCACCTTTACTAACTTCAGTCGAGGTTGGGGGACGAATCATGGAAAATTTACGTACGATCACCATGCTCCGCCAAAACAAGGGGTGGTGGCATGGCGCGGACGTTTGCGTGCATTTCGACAACGGCTGTTCTGCTGCTGACGGGTCTTAGCGATCCGGCCAGCGCTTCTCAAAACTGCCTGTCCGGCCAAAAGCCTTACGCCCTGAGCAGCGACGTCGTCGATTGGACGATGAGTATCGCGCCCGGTGCCGACTGCATCCAGGGGCTTCGCTGGTCATACATGCAGGTCGAGTTCGTCTGGGTCCTGGGCGCGCCCAAGAACGGCAAGGTCGTCGTTGTCGGCTCCGGTTTTCGTTATTTTGCGAATCCGGACTTTCACGGATCGGATTCCTTCATCGTGGCCGTATCGGGCAAGAATTTGAGGACGCCAGGAAATTCGATCCTCCGGATTGAAGTGAATGCCCGGGATCGGTCGGCACAGACGTCACCTGATCCGCACCAAATAGCGCAGCGAGGCGACGCACTCGCCTTGGCTGACCATTAGGGCTTGCGACACTCGGAATAAAAAGAGCCGTTCGCCGCTGCGACGCTTTCCAGGCAGTGCTTGCTGTCGGTAATCTCGCCGGCAATCGTGAAATCATAGACCTCGTCCTTCAAGACGAGCCCGTAGCGCCCCGGCCCCAACGGCTTGTCCGCGTCTCCCGCGAGCACCTCGTACATATCCGTGTGCCCTCTTAGCGGTGCGGTCTGGTACGGGTAGGAAATATTGCGGATTGCCCAGTTATCCTCCGCCTTGGCGATGACGGGCTTGCCGTTCGGATCAAACGACATTGCAGACGCAATCTTGGCTATGACCCTCACTTCCGCATGATCGACTGCGCTCGTGGCGGAATCGCGCCTGAAGACGATGAACCTGATACGGCGGTCGGGAAGCTCGGTTTTCGACGGCGTCGTAATCGCTGCCGAAACCGCCACCCGCGCATTTGGCGCACGACCGGGCAGTTGTTGCAGCGGATAGAGCTTGTCATTGCTCACGGCGTAAACGCCGTATGATGTCGGAATCAGGGGATCCGGCGGTAGCGCAGGCTCGGCTTGCATCGGCGCGCTGCGATCCGCGATCACCTGAGCAGGCGTAGGCGCCGTCCCTGCCAAATTGATGCCGGAACCCGCCCTGGGTCGCAGAAACGCCAGGTTGGAACGCTGCTGGATCAAAATCCCGACAATCGCGACAACGGCGAGCGCCGCCAGATAGCGAATTGCGACCGCGTACTTCCCTCGACCTCGCGTGGGTTGGGCCTCCTGGTCAAGATCGCGGGGTCGCCACGGCCGCGATTCAAACTCTGCGTCCAGCATGGCCGGGTCGCCGAGCACAACCGGCGTTGGGGAACCCAATCGAGGCAATTGCGCGCCCGGTGGTCCCAAAGCTGGCAGGCTCATCCCGGTAAAATGAGTTTCGACCCCCTGGATAGCGACTTCCAGGGCTTTTGCCATACGGTCCCGCTCTTCGGGTTCTTCGCTGGCAACCTGCTCATCCAGCTTATGCCTCGCGAGCGCATAAACCGTCGAGCGCAACTGCTGTGGGTCCGCCTGAACGGCATCGATCATCCGGGACAACACGAGCGCAAAGTCGACCTCGGTCGACGCGGCCGCCGCTCCCGCGTTGGATTCCCTGGGCCTTACATCTCGAGCCATCAAACGCTTCGCCGATCCAAATTCAGAATACTGCTTGCGGAAGTTAGCATAGAATTACTCGACCACGAGGGGCCACGGGTTATTGTTGACACCGGCCGACGACGGTTGCTATCCGACAAAAGCCGGACGTTTGAGATGCACATTGTCGCGCCCGATCACGGGCCGCGACCCGTCGCATCGGCGCGGGCTTTGCGAAGCCTCGCCGCAGCAGCCAATACCCATTGCGCGGCTGCGATGCCGGCAATTCCGCCGGCGAGTTTCACGACGGCGTCGATCCATCTGGCGTCGCGATCGGGCGTTACGAGTTGGAGCAGTTCGAGCGCCACCGCTCCGCCAAGAACCAGCATGCCAATAAGGCGTGGGCGCTCGGGATAGGCGACAAGCAGCAGGAATCCCAGGACCGCGAAACCGCCAAACCGATCTAGCGAGCTGGATCCAAGCAAATGAGGCCGCGCGAGCAAAAGTCACGAAGCAGATCAGAAGGATGGCCGCCCAGGAGGCTACACGCAGTGCCGTCTGCAATTTCATTTCGCTGGGTTCACCGACATGTTGCTATCCGCGGAAAAATTGCTCGACTTCTTTGTCACGATGCCCCTCTATTTCCGCGACATCGATCCGGCCCCCCGGCCATATCATCGCAAACGAACGCGGAGTGAGAATTTTCGCTTCCGCGGACAACTTTGGCCGCCAACCCATTCCAGAGACGCGATAGCGAAGAGACCCCATCACTCTCGGCCGCTTTGGGCAGGGCCTAGAATATCTACAGCGTGAATGGTAGCATCAAGCGGCAGCAGCTTTAGGCCACAAATTGAGGAATTGGATTATGCGGGGCGAATTTGTATTGAGGAGGGCCTTTGTCGGGTCGCTGTTTGTTGCCGTCAGTTCGGCGCCGGCTTCGGTATCGGCGATTACTCTGGAAGTAGCCCGAAAATGCAACGCTCTCGTCATAAAAGAATATCCGCCGCGCGAAGTCGGAAATCCGGCTGCCGGCAGTTCGAAAGGCACGGCGCAAGATCAACGAGAGCTGTTCGCCAAATGCGTAGCGGGCGGCGGTAGCGTCAATCCGCCGGCCGACAATGGCACCCCTGCCTCGAAGAACCCGAAGTAACTTCACGGTTCGACGCTTCGCCCGCAACCGAAGCACCGGAAAATTTTCCGATCCAGGAAGTCCCGGTTCGGTCACAGCGCCGCCGTCCCGGTCGAGCACGATCTGGCCGCGGGCCCGCATCGCATCCGCAATACTGACGCCGAGCTGTCCGGCAAAGGGATTGTAGCAGGTCCGCGCCAGCCGCACCGCGGCGTCGCGCGGCCCGGTGCGCATGGCACGCTGCGCCGTGCCCTTCGGGCGCGCGGCGAAATACGCGATGCTCTCCAGCAGATGGACGACTTCGGCCGAGGCCAACCGGTGATAGCGGTGACGCCCATGCTGCTTCATCGCGATCTCCGCCAGTCTGGATTGATTGAGCATGGCCGACGCCCCGGTTTGCCGCCATTCTACAGGCGCTGTTGCCGAAGAGCTACGGCCGCCGACGTAGCGTCGGCGGCGATTGATCCCCGCGCAGCTTGTGCGGGAAACCGGCCGAAAATATAATCGGCCCGAAGCGAGTTCGCCGAACCAGCAGGATTTACTGCACGCAATCGGGAGCTGCCAGCATGCACGTCGGAAAAACGGTGACCATCGCCCTGTTCACGGCGTTCTGGCTTTCCGCCGGATCCTTGGCCGGCGCTGAAAGCCAGGTTACTCCAGAAACGGGTTGGCCGACAAAATCCTGGCCGACTTCGACGGCCGAGGAACAAGGCATGGATTCGGCCAGCCTTGCGCGACTGATCGAAACCGTCGGGACTTACAGGCAGGACAGCCTGATGGTGATCCGCCACGGCAAGATCGTCGCAGAGGCCTACTACGCCCCCAACGTCGCTGGCGTCAGCCACGACCTGCGGTCCGTCACCAAGAGCATCACGGGGACATTGACCGCGATCGAAATCAAGAGCGGCTTGCTCGATAGCGTCGATCACCCGGTTGTGGAGCTGTTTTCCGACAAGCAGATCGCCAATCTCGACGACAACAAGAAGGCGATGACGGTTCAGCATTTGCTCGACATGACGTCCGGGATCGCGTGGCAGGAAAAATCCTACACGCCGGATGAAACCATCATGCAGATGTACCGGGCGCCGAACCGGACCGAATTCGTGCTGAACCAGCCGATGTCGGATCCGCCCGGCGCCAAATTCTACTACGACAGCGGCAACCCCTATCTGCTGTCGGCGCTGATCACGAAAACGACCGGACACAACGCGTTCGATTTTGCCAAAAAGGAATTATTCGAACCGCTCGGCATCACCAGCGCCAAATGGGGCGGCGTCGATGCCCAGGGCGTGACGGATGGCGAAGCCGGACTTTCGCTGACGCCGCAGGAGATGGCCAAGATCGGCTACCTCTACCTTCACGACGGCATATGGGAAGGCAAGCGGATCATCCCGTCGGCGTGGGTCGAGCGGGCCCGGGCCGGAATCGTGCCGGCGACCTTCGGCATGCATTACTCGAACCTGTGGTGGTCGCTTCCGGAAATGGGAGCGTTCATGGCGCTCGGCCGTCACTCGCAAATGATCATCGTCATTCCTAAACTGGATATCGTCGCCACCATGACCGGCATTCTGCGCGACGACGAATTCTATCCGATCACGCGCCTGGTCCGCGACATATCGAGGTCGGCCAAATCCGAAGCGCCGCTGCCTGGCGACACCGAAGCCCAGGGTTTGCTTGCCGCCGCGATACGCAATGCTGCCACGGAAAAACCTTCCGCCGTGGGTCCGACGCCCGATCTCGCCAGGGTAATCTCGGGCAAGGTGTTCAAATTCGCCGACAACGATTTGCACGTGAAGAGTTTTGCGTTGCATTTCTTCGATCAGGATTCCTCATGGGAAATCACCACCGATACCGGCAAGGACCATGCGATCCAGCGGTTTTCAGGCCTGATGGGACTCGACGGGGTTTTTCGCAAGAGTCCGCCGGCGCCGTACGGGATCAATGCCGTCAAGGCGCGCTGGACGGGCCAGCGCACCTTTGAAATCGATCGTCGTATCCTCGGCCACAGCGAAACCCAGCTCTGGACGCTGACCTTCGACGGCAACAAGGTCGATGTCGCCTTCGAAAATACCGACGGCTTCAAGACGCAATTGCATGGCGAGAGCGCCGACTGACTCCCTTTCAGTCGCGCTTGTACTTGTAGTCAAACGCGTCGCCGCGCGCCGTGATCAGGCCGGCGGTCGGCGCGGGAAAATGGATCGGCAGGATCAAGGTGTCGGTGCCGGCGACGGAAGCAAAGAACTTGCGCCGCGACACCGCCGACTGTTTCGGATCCCAGTCCGGCCGCGCCGACCAGTCCGGCTCGCGGCACTGGATCTGGTGATGCATCAGGTCGCCGGCCACCACCGCGCGCTTGCCCTTGGAGAAGATGTTGACGCAGCAATGGCACGGCGAGTGCCCGGGCGTCGGCGTCAAGGTCACGGTATCGTCGAGCGCGTAATCATCATCGACCAACAGCGCCTGGCCGGCCTCCATGATCGGCAGGCAGTTGTCGCGGAAAACCGTCCCGGGCGGATTGGCGCCCTTGGCGTTCTCCGCTTCCCACACCGCGTATTCCCTCTTGTGGAAGACATATTTCGCGTTCGGGAAGGTCGGCACCCAGCGGCCGTCGCGCAACGTCGTGTTCCAGCCAGTATGGTCGATGTGCAAATGGGTGCAGAACACGTAGTCGACTTTCTCAAACGGCACGCCGAGCGCGAACAGCTCGTTGCGCCAGCGCTCCTTGCCGGGAAAATCGAACGGCGGCGGATGGCCCTTGTCCTCGCCGGTGCAGGTATCGACCAGAATGGTGTAGCGCGGCGTGCGGACCACAAAAGTCTGATAGGTGATGACCATCATGCCGAGCGCGGAATCGAACACTTCCGGTTCCATCGTCGGCAGATGGCGCTTGAACACGGCGTCGTCATAGGTCGGGAAGAAATCCTGCGGCCGCCGCCACGGCCCCGCCCGTTCGATCACGGCGTCGATGGTGATGTCGCCAATCCTGAGCTGCTTCATTTTTTGTTTCTCCCCGAATTGGCAAAGCTAACGGTCGCAGCGCTGAAGTTCAAGCCGACGCCGTTGCCCGCTCTCGCGCGGCCGGAATGACCTCACGCGCAAAAATGCCGGCCGAATGCAGCACCTCCTGTTGCGTCAAATCGCCGAACGAAAACTGGGCGATGAAGTAGCTGACGCCGGCCTCGGTCACCATGCCGCGAATCTTGTCGCGAAGGGTTGCCGGCGATCCCGCCAGCGCGCCGCCGTTGTTGACCGCGACCTCGAAATCCTCGGGCAGCCGGGCAAAGCGCGGCTGGGTGCCGTGCTTCTTCCAGAGTTTCATGAAGCTCTGGTGGAAACGCGGCCAGGCGCGACGGCCGAGGTCCATCGCCTCGCGATCGGTGTCGGCCGCCACCACGAAGCGGTTGATGCCGATCAGCGGAATATCGTCGGGCCCATTGCCGGCATTGGCCCATTCGGCGCGATAGCGATCGGCGATCTCGCGCACCTTGGCGACCGGTCCGCCGCACACGATGTTGATCTTGTTCTGCGCCGGCCATGCCGCGCCTTCCGGCACCGGGACCGCATACCAGAACGGCGGATGCGGGCGCTGCAGCGGTCTTATCTCGACGGGAACGCCGGCGAAATTGAAATGCTTGCCGCTGAAATTCACCTCGCTTTCGGTCAGCGCCTGCTTGATGACGTTGTAGGCTTCGACATAGATCGTCGGCGCCTGTTCCGGATCGACGCCAAAATATTGCAATTCATGCGGCGAGGCTCCCCGGCCGACACCGACTTCGAGCCGGCCGTTGCTGAGGTGATCCAGCATGCAGATCTCTTCGGCGAGCCGCAGCGGATGATGGGCGGGCAGCACATAGACCAGCGCGCCGAGCCGGATCCGTTTGGTGCGCTGCGCGACTGCTGCCAAAAACACGCTCGGCGACGGCGTCAGGTTCAACGGCGTCGAATGGTGTTCGCTCATATGGTAGGTGCGAAAGCCCGAGCGATCATAGAACTCGATCAGCTCGAGGCGTTTCTCATACTGTTCGGCAAGCGGATAGGGACCGTGGTCATTCTGGTCGAAGATGCCAAACTGCATCGTGCTCCCCATGTGTCACGCGCGGCTTCTACTCGACCGCGATGTCGGCACTCTGCACCACACCGCGCCATTTGTCGCGCTCGCGGGTGAGAAATTTCGCCGTGTCCGCCACGCTGCCGCCGACCGGCTCGACTGCAATTTTGGCGAACTGCTCCTTCACCTCGGGCAGCGCCAGCACCTCGGTGATCTCGCGATTGAGGAATTGCACGATCGCGGGCGGCGTCTGCGCCGGCGCCATCACCGCGAACCAGGTCGAGGATTCAAAGGATGCAACGCCGGCCTCTTCCAAGGTCGGAACATCCGGCAGCAACGGATTGCGCTTGGCTCCGCCGGTGGCGAGAATCCGCAGCTTGTCGCCCTGCTGCAACGAGAGCGACGAGCCGAGATTGTCGAAGAACAAATCGACCTGGCTTGCCATGATGTCCTGCAGCGCCGGCGTCGTGCCGCGATAGGGAATGTGGACCATCTGGGTGCCGGTCAATTTCTGGAACAGGATGCCGGTCAGATGCGAGGTCGAGCCGTTGCCCTGCGAGGCAAAGCTGACCTTGCCGGGATTGGCCTTGGCGAAAGCGATCAATTCCTGCGCGGTTTTGGCGGGAAAGCCGGGCCTGACATCGAGCACATTCGGCACCGCGCCGAGCACCGTGACCGGCTCCATTTCCGTCGGCTTGAAGCCGAGCGATTCCGGCTTGTAGAGCGACTGGTTGATCGCCAGCGGACCCGGCGGGCTGGCGAGCAGCGTGTAGCCGTCGGCCGGCGAACTCGCGACATAAGCGGCGCCGATATTGCCACCGGCGCCGGACTTGTTCTCCACCACGACCGGCTGGTTCCAGCGCTTGCTGAGATATTGCCCGATGATCCTCGGCAGCACGTCGGCGGTGCCGCCCGCCGGAAACGGCACGATGATGCGAACGGCGTGATTGGGAAAATCCGGCGGCGCATCGGCGGCGTCGGCCGAGGCCATCCAGGCGGTCATCAGCGCGAATGCCAATCCGGCGCCGAACAATTTTCCAACGATATTCATACTTCCCTACCCCGCACGCATTCTCGTGGTTCTCTGATCTTCGGCCGTATCCGGACTTCCCGAGGCGACAAAGGGATCGGCAAACAACTGGCCGTCCGGCAGGCCGCCACGGCCATGAAAATCGCGCTCGGCGCTGCGGATCATCAGCGGATTGCCGCAGGCATAGACCTGCCAGCCCGAGAGGTCCGGGATGTCGCGCAACACCGCTTCATGGACAAGGCCTGTCGCGCCGCGCCAGTCCGCATCGGGCTCCGACAGCACCGGCGTAAACGTCAGCCACGGCGCGCGCGCGGCCCACTTGTCCGCAAGATTCGCCAGATACAAATCCCGCCGGCGCCGGCCACCCCAATAAAGCCGGACCGGCCGGACGTTTCCGCGCACGAAAAGATCCTCGATGATGGATTTGATCGGCGCAAAACCGGTGCCTGTCGCGAGACAGACGATCGGTCGGTCCGTTCCCGTGCGCAGATAGAATTCGCCGAAGGGAATTTCGACGTTGAGCCTGTCGCCCTTTTGCAGGCGCGCCAGCACGCCTTCCGAAAACTGTCCGCCGGGGATGCGCCTGATGTGCAGTTGCACGCCGTCGCTCTCGCGCGGCGCATTGGCCATCGAGAAATTGCGGGCGTCGCCGTCAGGCATTTTTATCCGCAGATATTGCCCGGCCTTAAAGCGGGCGCGGATGCCGGCGGGAAAACGCAGCATCAGCGTGAAGACATCGTCGGCTGCGCGGGTGATACGGAAGACATTTGCCATGATGGCTTTGCGCGCGGCCGGGTCGTGGCGGCCGATACGCTTCGGAAGAATGGAGATGTCGCTGCGCGGTTCGGCCTGGCACAGCAGGACTTCGCTTGCCGGCCCTTGGATTTGCTTGCTGCGCAGGTCGACGCGCCCCTGGCGCAATTCGGCCTCGCAGGTCGAACAGATGCCCTTGCGGCAGGAGTACGGCAGCGAATAGCCGGCCCGCTCGGCCGCGTCGAGCACGGTTTCGCCGGCCTCGCAGCCGAATGCGATGTCGCTGTCTTCGACTGCGATCTGAAAACTCATGAGATCTTGGTATCTTCCTTGATATCCGCAAGTTCGGTGGCGCCCGACAACAATTTCAGCGAGCGCAACACCGCATCCGGCTCGGCCGTGCCCTTGCCCGCGATATCGAACGCGCTGCCATGGCCGACGCTGGCGAACAGCACGCCTGATCCGATCGACATCGCCGCCGAATTGCGCCCGGCGAGCAGCTTTATGGGGATGTGACCCTGGTCGTGGTACATCGCGACGAACACATCGAAATCGCGCCGGCCGAGCATTAGATCTGCGCCAACGGGCCCCTCGACATTGAGGCCGGCCGCCCGCAACCGCTTCGCCGCGGGAACCGTGATCCTGTCGTCGTCGTCGCCGAACAGACCGTTCTCGCCGGCATGCGGATTGATGCCGAACAGGCCGATGCGCGGGCTATTGATGTTGAGCTGCCGCAAGGCTTCATCGGCGGTTCGCGCCGCGCGCTCCACCAGTTCCGGCGTGATCCGCTCGAGCGCGTCGTGAATTCGCTCATGCAGCGTAACGTGGACAATGCGCAATCCGCCGCCGACGAACATCAGGAACACGTGATCCTCGGGCGTGGCGGTCAGGCGCGCCAGCAGGCCGGGATAGCCGGAAAACGGAATCCCGGCGGCGTTGACATTGGTTTCCGAATGCGGGCACGCCACGATCGCGGAAGCGTGACCTTCGTTCACCAGCCGGATCGCCGCGGCGACATAATCGACGGTCGCCCGTCCGCCCTCGGCAACCGGCGTCCCCGGCCTGTACGCCGCCCGCGGCAGTGAATTCACCGCACTGAAATACAGCACACCGTCACGCGGCGTCGAACCATCGAAGGCGTGAAGGGCAAAATCATCGGCGTAAAGCTCGGCGCAGGAACGCACGACGAATTCGTCGCCGACCAGGACGATCGACGGGCCGCCATTGCGCGCCGCCTGGACCGCGGCCTTGACCGCGATCTCCGGGCCGATGCCGTTGGGATCGCCAATGGTGAGTACAATCGGAGGCGTATTCACAGCGGCAGCGCCATCAGCGTGTCGATCCGCGAACTGTCGCAAACGACAATCCGCTCGTGCAACCGCGCCTTGCCGCCCTCGATCCAGTAGCGGTCGAGGTAGCGGCCGGTCGCAAAAATGTCGGTGTCGCCGTCCTGCACGATCCGCGCGACCAGGAAGGACGTCTCGCTGCGCACCTCGTCGCCGCTTTCATCCAATATCGAGGGCTGGCCGAGGATGTGACGATAGGATTGCCGCTCGTAAATATTCGCCTCCCGCAGCGCCGAGACGCGATCCTGCAGCATGCCCCTGGAGTTCGCGAAGATGATCGCGCCTTCCAGTCCTTCGCGGTGGTTGGCGGCGGTGGTGACCTTGTAGATGCAGTCGCCCTCGAAATGATCCGGCCATTCCTCCAGCCGGTCGTCGTCGATGCACCGGGCATAGTCGGCCTGGGCGCGCGCGATCATCTGATACACGCTGTCGGTCATCGCGTGTCCCTCACATGCCCATATTGCTGCGATATGCTTTCCAGAAGCCGCGCACGGAGGCCTCGGTGACCCGGCTTTCGCTGCTCTGGGCCTGGCTGCCGCCCATTTCCAGAATGGCTTCCGCTTCCGACGCACCGGCGATGCCGCGCTGGACAAAGCCGCCGACGCAGCCGTCCTCCATCGAGATGTAGCCGGCCGGGCCGACCAAGTTGTTCTGCTTGTGGCGGATCAGCCGCTGCTCCGGCGTATCGTCGGCGAAACCAAGATAGGTCCAGTTCAGATCGGTCTTGTCGATGCCGCGCGGAACGATCTGCCGCACCGCAATCGCATTCTGGATCTGTTGCAGCACGAAGGTCGGGAACACCGAGAGGATCTGCAGCGTTACGCCGTCCTTGTATTCATCAAAACCCTGCAGCAGCGATGGATCCGCCAGCTTGTACTGGCTTTCCGAGCGAAGCTGCTGTTTGGCGTATTCCGCGTCCCTCTCGGCCGTAGTGTCGATCGCGGAAAAACTGACGTGATGGCCGCCGCTGTCGTCGACGATGATGCCGCCCTTCTGCGACAGCCGGTTCAGCTCGAAGGTGGTGAAGAACAGATGCAGGATGCTGGCGTGGTAGGAGTCCTTGACGTTCTCCATATAGAGCTTCCAGTTGTTCGGCAGCGCCTGCGTCACGCGGCCGAGCACCACCGGCTTGCGGCCGCCGAGCACCCGCTCGATCCGCGATGAAATCTCCTCGCCGAGATATTCGTCGATCGGCGGCACCTCCTCGGAAAATGATCCGAAGATCAGCCCGTGCAGGATCGCGATGCGCAGCTTGCGCGGCCCGTGCTCCTCCATCCTGAAATTCTCGGGCATGCCGCCCTTGCCCTTGACACCATCCTTGAACGCGATGCCGCGCAGATTGCCCTGCCGGTCATAGGTCCAGGCGTGATAGACGCAGCTAAAATCCTTTTTGCCCTTGCCGTGATTGTCGAGGCAGATCAGCGCGCCGCGATGGGCGCAGCGGTTTTCAAAGGCATAGATCTCGCCGTCATCGTCCCTGACCACGACCACCGGCGTCTCGCCGATCTTGGTGGTGCGGAAGTCGCCGGGCTCGGGCAGTTCCACTTCCAGCGCGAGATAATGCCAGGACGGGCCCTGAAAAATGCGTTCCTGCTCCTGGCGATAGATCTCCGCGGTCTGGAACACCCAATACGGCACCCGGGTCAGGGTTTCCGAAGGCCGGGCCTCGTGGGTTTCATGCAGCATTGTTGATTGATCCTGTCGGCCACGCCTGCGCGAACACCGGATTTCGTTTGACAACCCAAATAACAACTGTTCGGATACCGAACATCGTCACGATACCGAACAAATTTGAACGCCTCCAGAATCGCTGTCAAGGTCGCACAATGGCTGCATCCGAACCGTCGCGCGAAATCAGATTCAGCGAAGGCAGATCGAGCGAAGGGATGGGCGGCCTCGCCAAGGGGCTTGCGATCATCGAGGCGCTCGCGACCCACGGCGTGCTGAGCGTCTCCGACGCCGCGCGCAGCACCAACATCACTCGCGCCGCCGCGCGACGCTGCCTGATCACGCTGACGGAACTCGGCTATGTCGAACATTCCGGCCGCGAGTTCCGCCCCGCGCCGCGGTTGCGGCGGTTGGGCGGCGCCAGCACCACGCGCGACCGCATCGCCCGGCTGGCGGAGCCGCTGTTGAAGAACGCGCGTGACGAACTCGCCGAGTCGGTGTCGCTGGCCGTGCTCGACGAGGACCGGCCGCTGTTCATCGCGCGTGCCGAGGCCGAGCATATTCTGTCAACCGGCGTTCGGGTCGGCGCGCATCTGCCGGCCTATTGCTCCGCGACCGGCCGCGTGCTGCTCGGCCAGTTTACCGATGCCGAGATTGCGGAGCGGATCGGTCGAAAACCGTTTCCGGCGCGGACGCCGCACACGATTACAAAGCTGGCGCCGCTGCTGGTGGAAATCCAGGCGGTGCGGAAACGCGGTTACGCGATCAGCGACCAGGAACTGGAACTCGGCATGCGCGCGCTCGCGGTGCCCGTGACCGGCGGCAGCAACGAGATCATCGCCGCGATCAGCGTCAGCGCGGCCTCGGCGCGCATCCGCGCCGCCGATCTGCGCAACCAATTCCTGCCGGTACTGCAAGCCTGCGCGAAGGCGCTCGGCGCCGCTCTGGGCGCATAGACGAGCACCATCCCGCAATACCGCAGCGTTGCCGTGGCTTACCACCGCGTTCAGCCTCTGTTTACACCATTGGATCAAGTTCCGGATGCGTGAGACTTGCGGAATTGAGCCATGTACAAAGAGAGCGTGCCGATCGCCTATGACGCGCCGGCCGACCTGAAGAAATGGCCGTCGCTGAACAGCGAGCGGCGGACTGACCGGACGCCTTATCTGGTCTATTCCGGCACCTTGGCCGACTGCATCCGCGAACTGCTGGCGAAGCCGATCAAGCAGATATCGCTGTACGATATCGAGACCGTGCCGCAGCCGATCTTCGACGACCTGCCGGTGCTGTCGCCGGCCGACGCGGCCGAGATCGCCATGCGCAAGGATTTTCCCAGGGACTGAGTGGCGCTCGTCACTGCGTTCCCCGGATGCAGCGCAGCACGTCGCGCTTGCGGCGTGGTGCGCTGCTGATCCGGGGTCTACGCGTTGTGTCGCTGGCTGGGTCCCGGTTCTGCGGAGCAGCGCTAAAGACGCGCTGCACCGCGCCCGGGACACGAGATCAAAGTCATCACGCTTTCAAATGATTTCCCGCGCGCGCAAATCGGCGATCGCAGCCGTATCATAGCCGACCGATGCCAGCACCTCGTCGGTGTGGGCGGAGAGCGCCGGCGCCATGCGGTCGAGCCGGCCGCCGCCATGGGCCAGCCGGAACCCGCTGCCGGCAAAGCGCAACCTGCCATAGGGCGTGTCGATCTCCTGCAACGCCTCGCGCGCGGCGATCTGCGGATGGTCGATCACCTCTTCGACCTTCCAGATGCTGGCGCATGGCGCGCCGGCTCTGTCGAGAATTTTTTCCCACTCGCGGGGGTCCTTCTTCGCCAGCGCCTCCTCGATGATGGCGCGCAGCGCCGGCTCGTTCTCCTGCCGCGCGAACCAGTCGACGAAGCGCGGGTCTTGCAATGCATCGGCGCGGCCGATCGCGGCCATGAGTGACTGATATTGCTTCTCGCTGTTGACCGCGAGCAGCAGATAGCCCTCGCCCGCTTTGAACAGGTTGGCGGTCGGGCGGCGGCTGACCGCCTGGTTGCCGGACTGTTTCTGGCGATGGCCGGCGACGGTGTAGTCCGCCACCTGCCCTGACAGAAACGCCAGCGTCGCCTCCAGCATGGAGACGTCGACCAGTTGTCCCTTGCCGGCATGGCTGCGCTGGAACAGCGCGCTGGATACGCCGAACGCGGCGGTCGCGCCCGACAGCACGTCGCAGACCGCAAAGCCGGCGCGGGTCGGTCCGCTCTCCTCATGGCCGGTGATTGCCATGATGCCGGATAGCGCCTGCATCTTGCCGTCATAGCCGGCGCCGAGCCGCTCCGGGCCGGTCTGGCCGAAGCCCGAGATCGCGCAATAGATCAGCTTCGGATTGATCGCCGACAGGCCGGCGTAGCCGATGCCGAGCTTGTCCATCACGCCCGGCCTGAAATTCTCCATCACCACGTCGACCTCGGCGGCGAGCTTTTTCACGATCTCGATCGCTTCCGGCTTTTGCAGGTCGAGCGTCAGGCTGCGCTTGTTGCCGTTGATCGCCTGCCACCCCGGCGCCAGCCCGCGCTCCGCCCATTCGCGGCTCAGCGGCGTGCGGCGCATGTCCTCGCCTTCGCGCCGTTCCACCTTGATGACGTCGGCGCCTAGCAGCGCAAGCTGATAGCTCGCATAGGGGCCGGCCAGCACCTGCGTGAAGTCGAGAACCTTCACGCCTTCGAACGGTCGGGTCAATGTGGCGTCCTCCTGATCTTTTTCTTGTTTCCCCTCTCCCCTCATGCCCGCCGAAGCCCGCCCTCGGGCGAAGGCGGATGCGGGAGAAGATGGCCCGCATGGAAGATACGAGACGGGAGAGCGGTAGCTGACTCTCGTTCTGTGGCGACCCCTCACCCGCCTCCGCTTCGCTGCGGCACCCTCTCCCACAAGGGGAGAGGGGGGCCATTCAAGCTGCGCGGTTGCCGCGCGCGATTTCCTTTTGCCTGTCGAACTCGGCGCGGCGGCGCGCCAGCTCTTCCGGGGACATCTGCGCGATGTTGTTGTAGTCGAGCTTCCAGGAGGCATCGGCGCTCCAGCGCAGCGGCGACTGCATGGTGGTGCGCGCGCCGGTCGCGGACTCCAGCAGGCCGAGCGCCAGTTCGAGCGTTTGCGCCTGCGAGGCGACGTCCTGCGGCTTGCCGGCGGAATTGCCGAGCGGAAAGTCGCTGAACAGGAAGCGCGGCACCGCGGCGTGCTCGACAATGTCCTTGGCGCAGCCCATCACCACGGTCGCAATCCCGTTGGCCTCGAGATGACGCGCCACCAGCGCGGAGGTCTGGTGACAAACCGGGCAGTTCGGCACGATCACGGCGACGTCGACCTTGTCGGCCTGGCAGCGCGCCAGGATCTCCGGCGCATCGATGTCGATGGTGACGCGGTGGCTGCGGTTGGTCGGCGCGCCAAAGAAGCGCGGCGCGACCTCGCCGATGTGGCCCGCAGCCTGCGCCTTCAAGAGTTGCGGCAGCGGAAACCAGGTGCCGCTGTCGGTGGCCGTGGTGTGCTTGCGGTCGTAGCCGATATGCGAAATGCGCAGATCGTGCTGTTTTGAGGTGTCGCTGTCATAGACGGTGTAGAATTTCGCGCCGCCATTATAGGCTGCGCCCGGCCCCTGATCGCCCTTGCCGGGATCGTAGGGCGCGGCCGTCGTCACGATCGTCACCCGCGACTGCGAGAGCGGCTTCTTCAGCGGCTGGAACGGCGCATCGATGTAATGCGCCCAGCGGTAGGGCGTGGTGTAGCCGATCGCGGCATAATAATCGCGGGTCCGCTGCATATAGGGAACGGGGGAATCATAGTCGGGCGCAAAACCCGGTTGATCGTCGGACGGAGCGCTCATGTTGGTTTTCTCCCGTGTCGTTCGCAGGCGGTTCTGTCAATATAGCGGGGTTTTGAGGGAGTGCCAGTCGGGCCCCGTCGTCCCGGCCCAGATGCGCAATTGCGCATAAGGAGCCGGGACCCACAATACCTGGCGGCCAGGTTGAAACGCCAGACAAGGTCACAAGGGCTGTATGGGTCCCGGCTCGAAGGCCGCGACGACGTCGAGGCTCAACGCCCGCGCGCCGCGAGGTTTTGCTTGCTGACGGGATCAGCGTGTCCCTGCTCCGCTCCGGCCTGGGCCAGCGTCGCGAGGATATGGTCGGCGCAAACCACGCGGTTGCGGCCGGCGTGCTTGGCCGCATACAGCGCTTCGTCGGCCTTGGTCAGTAGCCAATCGGCCTGCACGGTTTCGTCCGGGACCCGCGTCGCGATGCCGATGCTGAACGTCACCCACGGCCCCGCGCCCGCGGCGCCATGATTGAGTTGCAGCTTGGCCAGCGTGCTGCGCAGCCGCTCGGCGACCTTGACCGCGGCCTTCTGCTCGGTCTCGGGCATCACGATGGCGAATTCCTCGCCGCCGTAGCGCGCCGACAGGTCGGCCGGCCGCAACGCGGTCTCGCCGATGATCGAGGCCACCACGCGCAGGCACTCGTCGCCGCGCTGGTGACCGTGCAGATCGTTATAGAGCTTGAAATGGTCGACATCGACCAGCACCAGCGACAGTGGCTTTTTGGTCCGCTCGGCGCGGGACCATTCCATCGCCAGCGTCTGGTCGAACGATCGCCGGTTGGCCAGCCCGGTCAGGCCGTCGCTGGCAGCGAGCGTCTTCAACGCGGCTTCCGCGCGCTTCTGGTCGGTCATGTCGCGCAGCGTCTCCACCACCGCGATCAGCTTGCCGTCCTCGTCGTGAATCGGACCCGCGTCGATCGCAAGATACAATTGATTGCCGAGCCGCGGCATCACGCACCAGTTCTCGGCGCAGAAGCCGAGCCCATCCTCGGGAACCGCATGCTGCGAATAGAGCGTGGACAGCTTGTCCGGCCGTCCCAGCGCGACCAGATCGGCCAGGCAATAGCGTTTTGTTTCGTAGAAGGCGCGCCAGTGCTCGTTGGTGCCGATGATTTCCGTGGCCCGCACGCCGGTCAGGCGCTCGCAGGCCCGGTTCCAGATCACGACCTGGCGCTTCGGATTGAGCACGAAGGTGGGGACGACCAAATGCTGCATCAGGCGTACGGCGTACGCCTGCGCGACATCGAGGCTCTTGGAACCACCCATTTTGATTCGATCACACCGGAAGCTGGAATGCTTCTGTCAGTAAATCAGCGATCGATGGAAGGGCCGTTAGCAATTCAAGTTAGCGGCGGGTTAACGGTGATTGCTGCATTGCGGGACGATGTTTGCGCCGGCCGGAAATGAACCCTCTTCCGTCGTCCCCGCGCACGTGGAGGCCTCGTTCAATCCACGATCAGCTTCTTCACCGGCGTGGGATCGAGGTTGAAGATGCGCGCTGCATTCAAGCCCAAAATGTTGCGCTTGGCCTGTTCGTCGAGGAACGGCAGGTCGCAAATCTCCTGCGGCAGGTCGAAGTCGAAGTGCGGCCAGTCCGACGCAAACATCAACTGGGTCTCGGCCTTGATCATCTCAAACGTGTTTTGCAACGCCCTGGGATGCGTCGTCTCCATCGGCTGCGTGGTGTAGAAGCAATTGTGGTTCATGTACTCGCTCGGCAGCCGCTTGAGCTGCGGCGCCTCGGAGGGGCGCATCAGGTACTGATCGTCGAGCCGCTGCATCAGGAACGGCACCCAGGCGAGCCCGCTTTCGACCCATAGCGTCTTCAGCTTCGGAAAGCGTTCGGGGATTCCGTTCAACACCCAGTTCGTCATGTGCACCATGTTGCACCAGACAAAACCGAGCGCATGCATGCCGAGGAAGCGGTTGACGGTCGCGAGCGACGGATCCTGCCAGTGATAGCCGGCGTGGAACGCCAGCGGCTTGCCGGTTTCCTCGATCAGCGAATAGAGCCGCATGTAGTCGTTGTGGTGCACCGGCTTGTAGCGCGTAGAGGTGACGCAGAAGCCGATCACGCCCTTCTTGTCGCCGAGCTGCTCGACCGTGCGCTCGGCCTCCTGCGGCGTGTTGAAGGGCAGGAAGATCAGCGACTTGATGCGGTCGTCGCCGGACAGGATGCGGTCGATCAGCCAGCGGTTGTAGGCGTTGCCGAGCCATACCTCCATTTCCGGCTGCGGATGCATGCCGAGGAACAGCATCGGGGTCGGAAATACCACCATGTTGTCGATGCCGAGCGAATCCATCGCCCGACGCGTGAGGATGACGTCGCGATGCACGCTCGTGTCTTCGACGATTTCGCGCTGGCCGTCCTGATGCGGAATCCGGCCCCCGACCGACTGATAACGCAGGCCGAGATCGCCGTTCAGCCCGTAGGGCGGCGCGCCGACCCGCTCCGCCTGGAAGCGCATGGCGTTGTCCCTGACGACGGGATCCTCGATGTATTCGACGATCTCCTTCCACGATACGGTTTCGACGTGATGGGCGTCGATGTCGCAGACGAACCAGTCCTGCAACCCGCGTTTCAGCGCGTTGCGCCGCGCCTGCGCCAGCACATCGCGGGTGTCGGTATGAACATTGATCTGCTGGATCCCGGAGTATTGCGGCCCGATCTTTTCCCGAATGTTCATTTGTGTTCTCCCGGGGCGTAAATGTCTTCGTCGGGACGGCGGCGATACCAGAGCGCAAGCTCCATCGGGCCGAGATGCATGGCGCGCAGCATCTCCGACACCGCCGACAGCAGTTCGGTCGGCGTCATCTCGCTGTCGTTCGTGCCTGCGATCGGTGCAAAGGTGCGCTCCTCGCCGTCGGATTTCGCGACATAAAGCCGGATCGCCGCGGTCAGGATTTGAGCCACCGCCTCGTCCGAAACGCGCGAGGCTTCGCCGCTCTCGACCAGTTCGCGCGAGGCGCGCAGCAAATCCGGTGCGATGGAATCGATCCAGCCGTAACGGTCGTTCCGTCGGTCGCCGTTCTGCTCAGACGCTGACATAGATCTCTCCATCGCGAATGACGAGGTCGGCCTTGCGCAGCCGAAACCGCGTAGAGCCCTGATGGTATCCGGTCTTGATGCTGAACTCGTAGCCGTGCCACGGACAGATGATCTGGCTCTCGGCCTCGTCATAGGCTTGCGTGCGCACGGTCTTGTCGGCGCCGACCGGCTCCAGCACGCGCTTCATGATGCGGCCCTGGCAGACCGGGCCGGCGCGGTGCGCGCAGCGGTTATGCCAGCCAAAGAATTCGTCGCCGATGCGGAACACGCCGACCTCGAACTCGCCGCACTCCACCACCTTGCGATCGCCGTCGGCGTAATCGGCGACCTTGCCCGCCATGTACTCCGCCATCGGCTGCTCCCTGCTTTTTCTTTCGGTCGGACTTGTTTCCAGCGGTCCGGCAGTTTACCGCCGGTAAATCTACCATAGAATAGGTCGAGAGATAGCCGGAATGGGGGTGCATTACCCGCAATGCCCCGCGAGCACGGTGCAAGAGGATTTCAACTATGGCAACGCCCCCTCCACCCACACCGCGCCCGATCGCGGAGATCGCCAGTTATCACGCCCATATCTACTATGACGTCGCGACAACGAGGGCCCGGGCCGAGCAACTGCGCGCATGGATCGGCGAGCGTTTTATGGTGCGGCTCGGCAGCTGGCACGACAAGAAGGTCGGCCCGCACGACCAGCCGATGTACCAGGTGGCGTTCGCACGGGAACTCTTTGCGACGCTGGTGCCCTGGCTGATGCTCAACCATCTCGGCCTCAGCATCCTGATTCATCCGAACACGACAAATCCGCGCCGGGACCACACCGTCGATCCCTTCTGGATCGGAACGCCGCTGCCGGTCCATGACGAGAAGCTGCCTGATGAGGCCGAGGCCGAGGAAGCGCTTGAGCCCAATACGACGCCGCATCTGCCGGCGTAAGCGCGAGCTCAGTACACGCGTTCCTTTGGCGGGATCGTCGCGACCTCGTTGGTGAGCGGCTGCAAATGCACCGGCCGGTAATCCAGCCGGGCATGAGTGTCGTTGTCGAGCCGGCAATAGCTGTGCTCGAGCCGGTTGACGTCGTCGCGCGTGGGCGCCGCGGCTCTCGGTGCGCCCGGTCGCCGAACGGGCGCTGATAGATCAGGCCGTCTCCGGTGCGCGAGAACGGCACGCCGTAATGTTCGAGCTCGAGCACGGCGGGCACCGCCTCGCGGCACATGCATTCGATCGCTCGGGCCTGTAAAACCAGGCTGCGCGATCGCTGCGGCTGTAGGTTAAATGCTTGAAAGGCTTGGTGGGCGCACCAGGGCTCGAACCTGGGACCCGATGATTAAGAGTCATCTGCTCTACCAACTGAGCTATGCGCCCGGAGACTTACCGGGAAAAGCCCTCACAAGAGGGCGTCGTTTAGCAAAGCGACCCCGTGATGTCGAGCCCGCCGGCGGAGTTTTCCCGGATCCGTCCACCGAGCCTAAATGGCGGAAAAGCCATCGGATTCCGGTGGCTTTTCCCGATTTTCAACTTCGCCAAACCCCTCCGTCAGAGCCGTTCCGGCCCGCCATGGTCCCGGTCTCTGCCCTGCCCTTGCCCGTCGCGGTCGGCGCCATCCATGCCGCGTTCGTATCCGCGGTGCCGCCAACCGTTCCCGCCGTCGAACCGGTGTTCCATGTGGGTCAGGATTTTCAGCCGGCGCTTCTGGCCCTCGTCCAGCGTCTTGTAGAGCGGATCGGCCGCATCGGCGATCTTCTTCAGCGCCTCGGCGGACGCCGCCATGTTGTCGGCGCGCTCACGCAGCCGCGCCACCGGATCGTCCTGCCTCGAGGCGTCGTTGTCGTTCTGCCTGGCGTTCATCCGCGCATTGGCGCGATCGATCCGCAGCTTGGCGAAATCCCGCACCGCGCTCTCGAGCGGCGGCCACAGCGTCTCCTGGTCCGGCGTCAGCTTCAGCCCGGCATGCACGGCGGCGATCCGCGCATCGGTCAACGCCGCCCTGTCCTCCGGGTTCATCCGCATATGTTCCTGGAACCACGGACGATGCTGGGCATAAACCACGGTGGTGCCGGCGATGGCGAGCACAGCTATGCCGGCGAGCAGGATCTTCTTCATGCTAACCTCCTTTGCAAGGTGGTCGGAGGATGAGCGCGCTTCCATGGCCAATCAACTTACAGTTTGGCAAGAGAGCTTTCTCTTACCAAGATGTAATTCCGTTGTCTTCATGTCCTGTTCACATACAGAAACATTCTAATCATCGGAAAACCGTCAGAGCATGCCGAGCATATGCGGCAGCCACAGTGAAATCTCCGGCACATAGGTGATCAGCCCGAGGAAAATCAGCATCGCGCACAGCCACGGCAACACGGCGATGGTGATTTCGCTGATGCCCATCTTGGCGATGCCGCTGGCGATATAAAGGTTGAGCCCGACCGGCGGATGGCAAAGCCCGACTTCGCTATTGACGATCATCAGCACGCCGAGATGCACCGGATTGACGCCGAGTTTTGTCGCGAGCGGATACAGGATCGGCGCCATGATCAACAGGATCGACGACGGATCCATCACATTGCCGGCCGCGAGCAGGATCACGTTCACCACGAACAGGAAGGTCCAGACCCCGAAATTCTTGTCGATGATCCAGGCCGCCATCTCCTGCGGGATCTGCTCATGCGTCATCAGGAACGAGAACAGCACCGCGTTGGTGATGATGTAGAGCAGCATCGAACTCATGCTGGCGGCCTGCAGCAGCACCTTCGGCACTTCGCTGAGTTTCAGTTCCTTGTAGACGAACACGGTGATGAAAAACGCGTAGACCGCGGCGACCGCGGCGGCCTCGGTCGGCGTGAAGACGCCGCCATAGATGCCGCCGAGCACGATACCGATCAGCGCCAGCCCCCAAAAACTCTCGCGGAACGCATGGAACTGCTGGCCGAAGGTCGCCTTCGGCATGCGCGGATAATCGTTGCGCCTGGCGATGAACCAGGTCACCGCCGCCAGCATCAGCGCCAGCATGATGCCCGGCACGATGCCGGCCATGAACAGCGCGCCGATCGAGGTGTTGGTGGAGACGCCATACAGCACCAGGATGATCGACGGCGGCACCAGGATGCCGAGCGCGCCGGAGGTCGAGATCACGCCGACGCCGAACCGCCTAGGATAGCCGTGTTCCACCATCGCCGGCATCATGATCGAGCCGATCGCCACCACGGTGGCGACGCTGGAACCGGAAATCGCGGCGAACATCGCGCAGGCCGCGACGCCGGCCAGCCCCAGGCCGCCATTGAAGTGTCCGACCACCGACGTGGTGAACGTGATCATGCGCCGTGCCACCCCGCCGCGGGTCAAGAACGTGCCGGCAAGGATGAAGAACGGGATCGCCATGATCCCGAAATTGTCGAGACCGGAAAACAGCTTTAAGCCGACGCTTTCGATCGGCACTTCCGTCATGGTGAACAGGAAGGTGAGCACGGTCAGGCCAAGCGAAATCGAGATCGGCATGCCCGTCAGCATCAGGGCGAACAAAAGGCCGAAGATGAAGGCAGCGCTCATCACGCCTCTCCGATCGCGATTGGCGCTTTGTCGCTGACAACCTCGATGCCGTCGACATTGGTGGCGTCGTGGTGCGGCAGTTGCCCGGTGGTCCAGAACGACCAGCAGACCTGCAGGAAGCGGAAGCACATCAGATAGGAGCCGAGCGGAATGCAGGCATAGACGATCCAGCTCGGCAGTTCGAGATCGGGCGACACCTGGTCGGTGCCCATCAGCTCGATGACGAACTTCGCGCCCATGGTGCCTACGATCGCGGTGAATAGCGCGCCGCCGAGCAACCCGAACAGGATGACGCCCTTGCGCCATTTGTCGTTCAGCCGGTTGATCAGCACGTCGACGCCGACATGGATGCCGGTGCGCACGCCGTAGGCGGCGCCGAACTTCGCCATCCAGATGAACATGTAGATGCAGAGTTCCTGCGTCCAGGCGAGCCGGATCGGAAACAGAATCGGATACAGCCAGGGAACGTCGACCAGAAAGCGGTGCAGCACGGCGACGAATGTCAGCAGCGTCGCGGCTCCCATCAGGGCTGCGATGATGGTTTCCTCAAGCCGGTCGAGAATGCGCAGGAACATCTATTGTAAAACCCCCGTGACGATCGAACGGCTCCATTGCCGCACGATCGTGCACCGCCTGCCGCGGCCGGACCAACCGCGACCCCCTATGTGTCGGGCGATGCTAGAGCACCGTTCCGATGGAATCGGAACGGCGCTCCAGATTGCTGTTTTGACGCGTTTTCTTCACGCGAACCGGTATCCACTTCGCTCAAAAACGCTATGGCCCCGCTTAGTTCATCGGGCCGCGGCCCGTTTCCTTCAGGAATTCGTCGATCAGCGGCTGACCGACACGCGACGCCACGTCCTTGTAGACCGGCATCATCGCCTTGCGCATCGCCTCGTCCTGGTCATGCGTCAGCGTGATGATCTCGCTCTTGCCGGCCTTCTTGATCGCCTCCAGCGCTTCTTCGTTGTCCTGGGCCGAGGCGCCGTTGCCGTATTCGGTGGCTTCCTTCATCGCCTTGGAGAGTTCGTCGCGAATGTCGGGCGGCAGGCCGTCCCAGAACTTCTTGTTCACGACCACGACGTAACCGATATAGCCGTGGTTGGTCACCGTCATGTACTTCTGCACTTCGTGCATTTTCTGGGTGTAGATGTTGGACCAGGTGTTTTCCTGTCCGTCCACCACGCCGGTCTGCAGCGCCTGATAGACGTCGCTGAACGCCATCACCTGCGGGATCGCGCCGAGCGTGCGGAACTGGGCTTCCAGCACCTTCGACGACTGGATGCGGAATTTCAGGCCCTTGTAGTCGGCCGGATTGATCAGCTTCTTGTTGGCGCTCATCTGCTTGAAGCCGTTGTCCCAGTAAGCGAGACCGGTCATGCCCTTGCTGTCGAGCAGCTTGAGCAGGCGCGCCCCGAGCGGGCCGTCGGTGACTTTGCGCAGCGTCTTCAGGTCCGGCAGGATGTAGGGCAGATCGAACACCTCGAATTCCTTGATGCCGATCGGGCCGAACTTGGAGTTCGACGGCGCCAGCATCTGCACCGCGCCGAGTTGCAGCGCCTCGAGTTCTTCCTTGTCCTTGTAGAGCGTGGAGTTCGGGTACACCTCGACCTTGACCTTGCCGTTGGTGTATTTCTCCGCGAGTTCCTTGAACTTGTCGGCCGCCTTGCCCTTCGGCGTGTCGGACGCCACCACGTGGCTGAATTTCAGGATGATCGGCGAATCCGCCGCCGAGACCGGTCCGGTCAGCACCAAAGCCGCCACCGATGCGGCCGCCAAAATCAGTTTACGCATGTTTCCTCCGCGCGTTTATTGCGGGCGCCCGTCGCGCGAGCCCCGAAAAGCCTTGCCTGCGGCACCAATACAGACATGCCGCCGGAAATGCCATCGCCCCTTTAGCAGGGATCGTTTTGTCGTTTTGCTGCAGTGCAAAAATGAGGCATTTCGTCAATTGGACCACCGCTGTCGACGGCGTTCCCCGGATGCGACGCAGCGCGAAGCGGTGCGGCGCTATTCCGGGGTCCATATCGCGTGAGTAGTCCCGGCTCCGCGGAGCAGCGTTGCCGGACGATGCTCCCGCATTGCCTGGTCTGCACCGCGTCCGGGGCATGCTCGGTCGTGAACGCAGTCGGACCACCCTCACGACCTTGACCAACCCCGTCACGACGGCGATATGCCAAGACCGATTTGTCGCAGCCTCGCGGGCTCCGTCCAAGGGTCATTGGCTAACGCTGCGTTCGCTTCGGGAGAATGCTGTCGCGTTCCGCCCATCGTCATCAGCGCCAAGGCCCTGGTGCGCGCACAAGGTGGCGATCCGAAAGCAGCTGGCGCCGCAGACCGTCCCGGTCCAGAAACAAGCCGGCTGAGTTACACATCGTCGGCGCGCGGGCCCCTCGCGCGTCGGCCGTTTCCGGGCCTTCCTTGCGCGTTGCACCCGATCCATCTCACGCCTCAAGGCGCTTGGCGATGTGGTCCCCTACCCGCAGCGCATTGGCGATAATCGTCAAGGTCGGGTTCACCGCCCCGATCGACGGGAAAAAACTCGCATCGGTCACGTAAAGATTATCGATGCCATGCGCCTTGCAGTCGAGATCGAGCACCGATTGTGCCGGGTCTGTCCCGAACTTCAGCGTGCCGGCCTGATGGGCGGTGCCGCCGATCGGCACGTCCTTGCCTAGATAGAGCGAACGCTCGAACAGATGCGGATGAACGTCCAATTTGCTGAAGAGATCGCGCAGTTTCTGTTTCAGGCGGTGGTGCGCTTCCATGTTGGTTTCCGTCAAATCGAGATTGACGCGATCGCCATCGTAGAAGATCCGGTTTTGCGGCAGCGGCAAATCTTCCGAGGTCAACCAGAAATCGATCGAATGCTGCGCCAGCCACTCGAACGGCTTGTTGGGAAACCATTGCAGGAAATCCGGCAATCCCTCGCCATGGATCTGGGCGCCGTCGGATTTGCCGACCATCTGGATATGGCCGAGCGGAAACTCCCAATCGTCAGCGCCGAAATAGAAGTCATTCAATCCCAGGGTCTTCTGGAACCGCGTCGGATTGGGCGTGCGCGAAATCGCGAGGATCGTGGTGTTGTTGTGCCGCATGTAGTTGCGGCCGACCAGCCCTGAAGCATTGGCGAGTCCGTTGGGATGGTCGTCGCTGGCTGACCTGAACATCAAAAGCGCCGAAGAAAGCGCGCCGCAGGCCACCACGACGAAATCGGCGGTAGCGGTCGCGGTGACGCCATCGCGCACGATCTCTACCCCGGAGATCCGTGCGCCGCCGGAGTCGGTGGTGAGCCTGGTGACGTAACTCCTCGTTTGCAGGGTCAGGTTGGCATGCGCCTTCAGCGCCGGATCGACGCAGATGATCTGCGCGTCAGCCTTGCCGTTGGTAAGGCAGGGATAGCCGTCGAAGGCATTGCAGCGGATGCAAGGCGAGTGCGGCAGCGCCTTGCCGCCTTCTTCATCGAGCAGGATTCCGACCGGCAAGTGAAAGGGATGATGGCCCTCGCGCTTGAGCCCGTCGAACAGCTCCTGAATACGCGGTTCATGAGCGAGCGGCGGAAAAGCGTAAGGCCGGTGCGACGGCGGCTCGGTCGGATCCTCGCCGCGCAGCCCGTGGACGTGATAGAGCTCTTCGGCAGCCTGATAGTAGGGCTCGAAGGCCTCGTATTTCAGCGGCCAGCCCGGTGAGATGCCGTCGGGATGGCGGATTTCATCGAAGTCGCGCTCGCGCAGCCGCAGCAGGACGGCTCCGTAAACCTTGCTGTTGCCGCCGACAAAATAATGCAGCCCGGGGTGAAAGCTGTCGCCGCCGGAACTATACCAGAGCTCGCTGGTTTGATATCGCGCATCCATGAAGACCGCCTGGGTATCCCAGTTCTCGCGCTCGCGCGGCAGATAGTCGCCGCGCTCGAGCAGCAAGATGCGCTTGCCGGTCTGGGCCAGCCGCCACGCCATGGTGCCGCCGCCCGGCCCGGAGCCGATGATGATCACATCGTAGTGTTCGTCAGTCACAGACGGTTTGCCTTACATGGAGATGCAGGGCTAACGCTTTCGAGGCGGGGTTGTGCCCCGCTGAACAGGACGGCCCGTGAAATTCGCGGGCCCAGGTCAGCAGGATGAGGTCTCATGAGCAGTTTTGGCTTCGTCCTGACCCTTGCTATCCGCATCGGAATGGTCCTGCTGTTTTTGCCCTTTAGTGCGCTCGACAAGCTCCTCAACTTCAAGGGGGCCGTCACCCAGGCTGGCGAGGTGGCGCCAAACCGCACCATGGCGGCCGGATTGATCGTGACCGGGCTTTGCGTCGAAGTGTTCATGTCGCTCGGCGTCGTCACCGGCATTGCGGACCGCGCCTGTGCGTTCGTTCTCGCCGGCTACTGTGCGGTGACAGCGTTGCTATGGAAGCAATTCTGGAAACCGGACGACTTCTGGAAGTCGAGTACCGGGCGGGGCCGAACGTTGTTCTGGGATTTCCTCAAGAACTTCGCGCTGGGCGCCGGCTTCCTGCTGATTACGTTCGGAACCGACGCAACTTCCGCCAATCACTTCATCGCGCATCCAATGGCGTCCACCCATCCCTATCGAGCGGCAGATCAGCCGGCGCAGCGATGAACGCTCCCGCTCAATGTCTTGCGCGGATTGAACTGGTCTGCGCCGATCCGGGCGGCTTGGCCGGGTTCTACGAGGCGGCCTTTGGATTTTCAGGCCGCGCTCTTGCCTCGGCTGCCGGCAATGTTGAACTTCGGCTCGGACGCCAGACCATTCGGCTGATCCGTGCCGGACCGGGCGGCCGCGTCAATCCCGTGGATGTACCCGGCTGGAGTCCCCTGTTCCAGCATATCGCCATCGTTGTCAGCGACATGGGCCGGGCCTACGCGCATCTTTGTACTCTTCCCCGCTGGAAGCCGATCTCGGCGTCCGGGCCACAAGTCCTGCCGAAGGCGTCCGGCGGAGTCGGCGCGTTCAAGTTTCGCGATCCGGAGGGCCATCCGCTGGAGCTGATCGGGTTTCCGGCAGGCGCCGTGCCCGGGCAATGGCAGATGCGGTCACCGAACGTATGTCTGGGAATAGATCACTCGGCGATTTCGGTTTCCAGCATAGCGTCCAGCATCGCATTTTATGAAAATCTCGGCCTGAACCGAAGAACGCAATCGCTCAATGTTGGCCCGGAGCAGGCCCTGCTCGACAATGTGCCGGATGCGGTCGTCCAGGTGACCGCTCTGACGCCATCCCGGACGACGCCGCATGTGGAGTTGTTATGTTACCGGGGCGATTTCGACCGCCATGTGCCGCCACAAGGCATTCATGACTTGGCGGCGACTCGTCTGGTCTTGACGCTGGACAATCACTCGACCTTCAAAGCCGTCTGCGCACGCGCCTCGGACGCGCTGCTGTCGGAACCGAAGTTGGAGAAGGACAATCCTGGTCGCGCATTGCTGCGCGATCCCGACGGACATTTAATCGTGCTTGAGACCGCAACCTGATGCAGCGCTCAGAATTTTGCAATCAGAAAAACGCCGGCTACCATCAGGGCGCAACCCGCCAACCGCGGCACGCTCGCGGGATGCTGCTCAAAACCGATCCAGCCGAAATGATCGAGCAGAACCGAGAAAATGAGCTGGCCCGCGACAACGAGGCCGACCAGTTCGCCCGCGCCGAGCCGCGGGGCAAGCAGAATATTTCCGGTGAGGTAGATCGTGCCCATCAGGCCGCCGGCAAACCAGACATACCATGGCGCGGCCCGCACCATTTCGCGGGACGGCCATTCCGGGGTCAGCGACCATGTCAGGGCGACCGTCGCAATCAAACCGATCGCCATGTTGCCGGCGGCCGGAATGTAATCGTTGTCGAGGGATTTTCCCAACATCGTATTGGTCGCGACCTGCGTCGTCAGCACGACGCCGAGCAGGACCGCGAAAGGCGCAAAAAGCCAACTCATGTGTTCTGTACTCCGGGCGACGAGAATTTTATCTATCTACGAATGTCAAGTTCATGATCGCAACTCAGCGCTTGCCTATTGCCGGTGCGAAACGCGACATGCACGCGGGCCGAAGATATCCGTCGTGTGCTGCGATCATCCAGTCGCCGCCCGTCTCTTGGTTGTCGCGATTCGGCAAAAATGGCCGACAAACAGACACAACCAACGGAGTGGGCAGCTTGTTCCGGGCATCCGGTGACCAAGTCCATGTCGGCGGCCCTTGTCGGCTGTCTGGATGATCAGGACCCTCCCCTGCGCGATTGACTTCCCTTCCCGGCCAATTAAACGTAATCGCCGCGCCTGTTTCTTGCGGCAATTGCGCAGCGTCCCGAATTTCAGGTTAACAGGAATTTTCGTTAGCGACATGAGCGGCAGCCCCCGGAGCAGAATGGCCGAGGCCGATCCTGTGATGGATGGCGTTGCCGACATGCCCGCGCGGCGCTCGACATGGCAACGGCTGGCGCGGTTCGCTCCGCGCGATCCATTTGACACAGCCACCGTGGTCTTGCTTGCCGGGCTCGTCATCCTCGCGCTGTGGACGTTTCGGGATTACGCGATCTCCAACGACGAGGGCGTGCAGCATCATTACGGCGAGCTGATCCTGCATTATTACGCCAGTGGTTTCAGGGACCAGAGCGTCTTCAACTTCGAAAACCTCTACCTCTATGGCGGCCTGTTCGACATCATCGTGGTGGCGCTGTCGCATGTGGTCCCGATCGATCCCTACGAATTGCGTCACATATTGTGCGCGCTGATCGGCATTGCCGGCATCGGCGCAACCGCCGCAACCGCGCGATCGATCGCGGGCCCGCGCGCCGGCCTGTTCGCCGCGATCTCGCTGAGCATTTGCGGCGCGTGGTACGGCACCATGTTCAACCACACCAAGGACATCCCGTTCGCGGTCGCCATGATGGGCGCGACCTTGTTCCTGATCCGCATCGGGCGGCGGCTGCCCTCGCCCGGCTTTCGCGATGTCCTCGCCTTCGGCGTGCTGGCCGGCGCGGCGCTCGGCATGCGCGTGCTCGGCCTGATCCTGGTCGCCTATATCGGTTTTGCGATCGTCGTGTACCTGCCGGTGGCGCGCGAACGCGCACGGGGGCAACCACGCTGGCGCCTCGCGGCTATCTCGCTGATGCGCGTGCTGCCGGCTTTCGTACCCGCCTATCTGATCATGATCTTTGCCTGGCCGTGGGCGGCGCTGGCGCCGCTCAATCCGATCCGCGGCCTGCTCGCCTTCTCTGAATTTCACTACAGCATCCGCACGATTTTTGCTGGCACCGCTTACGACATGGCCGACGTGCCGCGGCTCTATGTGCCGGTCTATTTCCTGATCCGCCTGCCGCTATTGACGCTGTCAGGCGCGGCGGTTGCGATGCTGTCGCTATTGCCAAGGCTCGGCGCAGCCAATGACGCGCGGTTGCGCGCGGCCGATGACGCGCCGCTGCAACGCCGCGACATCGGCTTCCTCTCGCTCGCGGTGCTGTTTCCGATCGCCTGCCAGGTGATCGGTCATGGCCCGGCTTTTACCGGCTTGCGCCATTTCCTGTTCGTGATTCCGCCGCTGGCGGCGCTGGCCGGCATCGGCCTCGACCGGGTGTTGACGGAGCTCGCGGCGCGCGGCCGCTGGCTTGCGGCAAGCGGCCTCGCCGCGGGCTCGGCCTGCCTGCTGTGGAACGCCGAAACGCTGGTCCGGCTGCATCCCGACGAATATCTGTTCTACAATTCGGCGGTCGGCGGTCTTCAAGGCGCGTCGCGGCGCTACGATCTCGACTACTGGTTCAACAGCATGCCCGAGGCGGTCAACAAGCTGGAAGCCTATCTGCGTCACAGCTCGCCGGCCGATTCGAACTGGCAGAGCCAGGTCTATTCGGTCGCGGTATGCGGCGAGCGGCTGTCGTTCCAGAAGACCGTGACGCTGCCGCAACTGCGCTACGATTTCATGCCGACCTGGGAGCAATCGGACTTCTTCATCGCGCCGACCCAGATGAATTGCGACAGCGATCTCGACGGCAAGGTGGTCGCCACCGTCGAACGGCTCGGCGTCGTGATCGCCACGATCAAAGACCGCCGCGCCCAGACCAGGCCGCTGTCGGCCGCGGCGCAGTAGGCCAAATGTAATTGACTGAGCGAGCATTCATCGCACCTCTCCCATAGGGAGAGGTCGATTTGCGCAGCAAATCGGGTGAGGGGTTACGATCCATCGACAGGCCCAAACCCCTCACCCGGCGCAAGAGCGCCGACCTCTCCCTATGGGAGAGGTGAAGAAAAAGGCGCGCCGCGGCCTGGCGTCAGGGTTTGTGGCCCTTCTGGCGCAGCGCTTCGGTCAGGCGCACCTTGAGATCGTCGGCCGCCTTGCGGCCGCCGTCGCGGCCGACCTGCATCACCTGCTCGGTGATGCCTTGCGATTTCTGCAGCAGTTTTTGCCCGGCTTCGCTGCGGTAGAACGTCTCGATCTGCTTCAATTCATCGGCCGTAAACGTCGTGGCATAGATCGTCGCGGCGGCGTCGACCATCGAATTGTAATAGGGCGTATAGGCGTCCGCGATCGAGGGCATCAGCGAATTGTAGTCCTGCTCGATCTCCGGCCGGTCCTGCGTCAGCCCCGGCTTGATGCTGAGCAGGATCACCGGCAGCAGCGCCTTGTACTGGTCCGACAGTTTTAGCGTCGTCACCAGCGTGCGCGCCGCCGACATCGCCTCGGGAGATGGCGTTTGCGCCTGCGCCGCGCCGAACGGCAACAACAGCAGCGCGGCGATGACCGTTACGCGTTTGAACATGGTCTCCTCCAAAACAAATCAAACAATATTTTTTTACAACTCAGGCCGGCTCCGGATTCAATGCCGCGGGTTTCAGCGACACGGCCTCCGACGCCTCGGCCTCGCTGACGTCGACAAACAGGTTCGGGACGTCTTTCGCCCGGTCCAGCAGCCAGGCCAGCGCGGTCATGATCGCCATGCCGGCGATGCTGAGCACGATCTGCTTCCAGACCCCGCCGGGATGTTGCACCAGGATGTAATGCACGCCGAACGACAGGAACACGCCGAGACAGAAGTTCGGCAACGAATGCTGGCCGCACAGCACCAGCGGCCGCGCCCAGTGCGAGGTCAGCGGTCCCCAGTTGCGCGGGATGTAGCGCGCCACCAGCGCCGCGATCGCCAGGAAGTGGGTGAAGCGCAGCATGTCCAGATCGGTCTTGTCGATCGGGTAGATCGCCTTGATCATCCATTTCGGAATCAGCGATTCCAGGAAGGCGCTGTGCCAGGTCATCACGATCAGGAACGAGAACGCGATCCACGCCAGCGCGATCACCAGCATGGCGCGCGACTGGATCAGGGACCAGATCTGGGCTGCCCCGCCGGTGCCGCACCATGCGGCAAAGAAGAACATCAGCTGCCAGGCGAACGGATTGAAATACCAATGCGTGCCCGGCGGATAGGAGGCGAGATTCCAGTCGAAGATGCGCGCGCCGACATAGACCAGGACGGAGCCGGCCAGCGTCAGGTTCGGCCGCCGCACCATCGCCCACAGCACAAAGGGCGCGCTGAACACCAGCGCGATATAGAGCGGCAGCACGTCGAGATCGACCGGCTTGTAGCGCAGGGTCAGCGCCTGCCAGATCAGTTCGTCCGGGTGGGCCAGGAAGTTGGCGACGTTGAACTCGTCCTTGTACATCGGATTGTCGAATTTCCGCGCGGCGCGGGCGATCTGCGCGGTGAAGGCCAGGAACAGCAGGATGTGGGCGACATACATCTGCCAGGCCCGTGTCCACAGCCGCTTGGTGGCGGCGAGCAGATTGCCGCCCTTGACGATCGGGCCGTAGATGTAGCCGGCGAGATAGCCGGAAATGAACACGAAGAATTCGGCGGCATCGCTGAAACCGTAGTTTCGCATCGTCAGCCACGACACCACGTCATCCGGGATGTGATCGAGGAATATCATCCACAGCCCGAGGCCCCTGAAGAAATCCAGCCGAAGGTCGCGCTCGACCGCTTCCGAGAGTGATGCCTTGTTTTTCGCCATGGTCCTCGCCCATCTGGTTCGAAAAAGCCGTTGCGTCCCGATTCCGCTTCCGCGAGCGGCGCCTTCAGATCGAAGCCGCGCACCCGCACCCGAAGCGTCGAACGACGCACCCCGCCCAACGGCGAAGCCGGCCGATAGTATTAAAAAATCAAAAACCCCTGCCTGCCGCCGGCCATCATAGCGAACAACTCCGGCAGTGGAAGCCGGACGGTCGGGTTTTGCGCCGGCGAAATTTGCGGAATTTATTAAAAGCCGGGTGCTGGCCGGCCCTCCGGCGGCGCAGCAAATGCGCGATCTTGTCCCCGCCTCGCCTATTTCAGCCGCTTGTACCAGGTCAACAGCCACGCCACCGACGACATGATCACGATCCCGAGCAGGCCAACAAGGATATGCACGGCGAGGCCGGCATTGGTCTCCATCAGGACAAAATAGCCCGAAAACGCCAGGAACACGCCGAGCGCGAAGATCTCCAGGGAATGCTGGCCGCACAGGATCATCGGCCGCAGCCAAGGCGAGTTCAGCCCGGGCCACCCGGCCGGCACGAAGCGGACGGTGATCGCGGCCAGTGCCAGGAAGTGCGCGAAGCGCAAGACATCCAGATCAGTCTTGTCGATCGGGTACATCCATTGCTCCAGCCAGTGCGGGATCACAGCGCTCAGCGGCGGGTAATACCAGGTCAGGGTCACATAGAACGCCGCCACCAGATAGGCGAACGCGACCCACATCGTCACCGGCGAGGACAACAGCCGCGCCATCTGCGTGGTGCCACCGAGCGCGCACCAGGCGCCGAACACGAACAGCATCTGCCAGGCGAACGGGTTGAACGACCAGAAACCCGAGGGGAATGCGTTGAGGTGCAGATCATAGCGCCAGCACAGCGCGTAGAGAGCGACCGACATAGCCAGCGTCAGGTTGGGCCGCCATTTGATCAAAACCAAAATCAGCGGCAGGAACGCCATCAGCACGATGTAGAGCGGCAACACGTCCATGTTGAGCGGGCGATAGCGCAACAGCAGCGCCTGCCCCATCGCATGCGCCGGCTGGTTGAGGAAATCGATGATCTCCATTTCCTTGGCGTAGAACGGCTTGTCGAGCACCACGGCGATGTAGGACACCTCCGCCACCAGCACCGTGAACAGCAGGATGTGCATGGCATAGATCTGCCAGACCCGGCGCAGCACCCGCGCCGCCGCGATGACGAAGCCGGATTGCAGCATCGAGCGTCCGTAGACGAAGGCGGCGGTATAGCCGGAGATGAAAATGAAGATTTCCGCGGCGTCGCTGAAACCGTAGCTGCGGATGGTGAACCAGGACAGCAGGTCAGGCGAAACGTGATCGATATAGATCAGCCAGAGCGCGAGGCCGCGAAACAAATCGAGCCGCAACTCGCGCTGGCCGACCGCCGGCAGTGATGCCGCCATCGCGAACGAGGCCGGACGCGGCGGTGCGACGGCTGCGGCTGGCGCGGGTGGCGATCCGGAAACTCGATCGGCAATCGTCATGATGCAATCCGTGGGCCGCTTCGGTGCGTCCAAATAATGCGGAAGATCATATCGGCCCGCCGCGTGCAGGCCAAGCCGTGCACCCCCGATTTAGCGGCGTCCTCACGCAAAAACGCGGCGCCCAAGGACGCCGCGTTTGTGTCTGTCGATGTCACATTCACCTCAGGGATGATGTGAGCGCCCGAATGAAGCCTTGGCTCAGCCCGCGGCTTGCGCCGGGGTGTCGCGCTGGTGCTTCATGACAATTTTATTGAGCGCGCCGAGATAGGCTTTTGCCGAGGCCACCAGGGTATCCGGATCGGATGCCTTCGAGGTCATCGAGCGGCCTTCATGGGCAAGCCGCACCGACACCTCGGCCTGCGCGTCGGTGCCCTCGGTCACGGCGTGGACCTGGTACAGTTCGAGCTTGGCTTCATGCGGCACCAGCGCCTTGATGCAGTTGAACACCGCATCGACCGGGCCGTTGCCTTCGGCTTCCTCGATCCGGGTCTGGCCTTCGATGTCGAGCTTCATGGTGGCGCGCTGCGGCCCATGGGTGCCGGCGATCACGGTCAGCGAGGTCAGCTTGATGCGGTCATGGGATGCCGCGATCTCCTGATCGACCAGCGCCTCGATGTCCTCGTCATAGATGTCCTTCTTGCGGTCGGCCAGTGCCTTCATCCGCACGAACGCGTCTTCCAGCTGGTTGGCGCCCAGCTTGTAGCCCATCTCCTCCAACTTGTGCACGAAGGCATGGCGGCCGGAATGCTTGCCGAGCACCAGCGAGGACTTTTTCAGGCCGACGGTTTCGGGCCGCATGATCTCGTAGGTCGAGGCGTCCTTCAGCACGCCGTCCTGATGGATGCCGCTTTCGTGCGAGAACGCGTTGCGGCCGACGATTGCCTTGTTGTACTGCACCGGGAACGAGGTCGCCGCTGATACCAGTTTCGAGGCGCGCGTCAGTTGCGTGGTGTCGATCTTGTTCCACCACGGAAACTTGTCGTTGCGCACGTTGATCGCCATCACGACTTCCTCGAGCGCGGCGTTGCCGGCCCGCTCGCCGATGCCGTTGACGGTGCATTCGATCTGGCGCGCGCCGCCGGCGATGCCGGCCAGCGAATTCGCCACCGCCATGCCGAGATCGTTGTGGCAATGCACCGAGAATACCGCCTTGTCGGAGTTCGGCACCCGCTGGATCAGCGTGCGCATGAAGTGGGTGTATTCCTCCGGCGTGGTGTAGCCGACGGTATCGGGCAGATTGACCGTGGTGGCGCCGGCCTTGATCACCGCCTCGACGATTCGGCAGAGATAATCCATCTCGCTGCGGGTGGCGTCTTCGGCCGACCATTCGACGTCGTCGATATGGTTGCGGGCGCGGGTCACATTGGCGACCGAGAGCTCCAGCACCTGCTCCGGCGTCATGTTCAGCTTGACCCGCATGTGCAGCGGCGAGGTCGCGATCACGGTGTGGACCCGGCCGCGTCGGGCAAACTTGACCGCCTCGGCGCAGCGATCGATGTCCTTGGGGTTAGCGCGCGACAGGCCGGCGATGACGGAATTCTTCGAGCGCCGGGCGATCTCGCTGACGGCCTGGAAATCGCCTTCCGAGGTAATGGGAAAACCCGCCTCGATCACGTCGACGCCCATGTCGTCGAGCATCTCGGCGATCTCGATCTTTTCCTCGAACGTCATGGTGGCGCCGGGGCACTGCTCGCCGTCGCGCAGCGTGGTGTCGAATATGATGACGCGGTCCTTTTCGGACTTTTGGGCGGATGTCATGTCTGAATTCCTTGTAGCTGGTGCGCTGCTTTTCGGAGCGCTGGGGGGGTTTTCTCGATCTCGCGCAACCCCTGAGTGCCCAGGCGCAAACCGCCCAGACGGCCCTCAGGGGCCGATAAGAAGCAGAAGCCCGCCAATAAGCAGGGTGGGCATGGACGCAGCCGAAGTCGCGCGGTCAGAGGCCAACCCGGCCGCCCCGCCCTGAACTCCGTACATTTCGCTGCGAATCAGCATTGCCAGACCCTGTGGAAGCCGCATCCTCGGCCAAAACCGTTGACGGTTTGTTGTCGGCGAGGCGGCTCGGGGCCCGTTCTAGACGAGAACGGTCAGCCGCCGCAATGCCAAAAGATGGTCAAGAGATGGTCAGGAAAGCTGACCTAATTTCGTAGGGCGGATTAGCCGAAGGCGTAATCCGCCATGGCCGCACACTCGGAATCGGTGGGTTACGGCTTCGCCTAACCCACCCTACGAGGCGACCTAGATGCCACCCGTGTAGAAGAAAAGATACGGCAGCAGCAAAACGAGTGTAAACGCCGACCAGACATTTCCCCAAAACGCCCATCTCGTTTGGCTCAGAAGGACAGCAGGCACCATTGCAACGCTGACCATGACGAGTGGGATTACGATGTAGAAAGAGATTTGTCCGGCGTTTGGGTAGCCAGCGACGTGCTGTGCAAATACACCCTCAACTACGACCCATCCGAGCCGGGAAAGTCCGCCCCATGCAACGCCATTTAAGACGGGCAGGATCAGCGCTGACCATTTCATCCGGCGGGTGCTCACATTTCTCGACGTAGCGAATGCTCCGCCCGGAATCGGTGGGTTACGGCTTCGCCTAACCCACCCTACGCTTTCGGCGCGTTGCTTGCGCCGACTTTCTTCACCGCCGTCTTCCTGCCCTCATGCTGCAACGCCTGACGCACCTGCTTGAATTCGGTCAAGGCCGCGGCGTCGACCTTGGGGTATTGCAAATCGAGCGCATCGAGCGCGCTGACGATGCTTGAACCGATCACCACGCGGGCGAACCATTTGTGGTCGGAGGGCACCACGATCCACGGCGCCGCTGGGCTCGCGGTGTGGCGGACCATGTCCTGATACGCCGCCTGGTATTTCGGCCACAACGCACGCTCGCTGATATCGGCCATGGAAAACTTCCAGTTTTTTGCCGGCTCATCGAGCCGGTCGAGGAAGCGCTCGCGCTGCTCCGCTTTCGACACGTTGAGAAAGAATTTCAGAATTACCGTGCCGTTGCGCGCGAGATAGCGCTCGAACGCCGAGATGTCCTCGAACCGCTCGCGCCAGATGTTTCGGGTCACGAGCTTTGGCGGCAGCTTTTGCTTGGCGAGCGTCTCCGGATGCACCCGCACCACCAGGCATTCCTCGTAATAGGAGCGGTTGAAGATGCCGATATGGCCGCGCTCGGGCAGCGCCAGCGTGCTGCGCCACATGAAGTCGTGGTCGAGCTCGCGCGCCGAGGGCTGCTCGAACGAGGTGACCTCGCAGCCCTGCGGATTGACGCCGTCGAACACGCTCTTGATCGCGCTGTCCTTGCCTGCGGCGTCCATGCCCTGAAAAATCAAGAGCAGCGACCAGCGGTCCTGCGCGTAAAGTTTCTCCTGAAAATCATTGAGACGTTTGCGGTTGGCCTCGATGATCTTCTCGCCCCTGTCCTTGTCGAGCCCGCCGCGCTCGGCGGTCTTGTGGAATTTCAGATGGAATTCGCTTGACCCGTCGACACGGAACGGCGCGACGAACGGCTTTAACTCCACCGCGAGCGGCAATGCTTTCTTGCCGGATTTCTTTTTGGAAGGTTTCTTGCTCATGACCGGTCACCTCCACTGAACTGCCGCTCGAGCCAGGCCGTGACGAAGCCCGGCATGCTTGAGGTAAGATCATCAGGCCCGCGCGCCAGATGGATCCGCGCCAGTTCGGGATGCTGCTGGCGGGCGAGATTGGCCTCGATGCGCCGGCGCAACTCCTCGCCGCTGACCGCGACGTGCAATATCCGGATCATCGCGATGATCGAGTTCATCACGACGACGTCCCAATGCGGTTCGGCGCGGTAGTCGGACGGCGTGAGGCCGGTCTCCTCCTCCATCTCGCGCACGACGCTGCCTGATATATCGAGCCTGCCGTCGCGGACATCGTTTGGGTCCGGCGTGCCCGACGGGAAATAGACCCTTCCGGCCGTCGCGTTCTGCGGGCCCATCTCGCCAAGCGCGAACACGCCGTCGGAGCAGCGCAGCGCGCCCATGCCAAAACCGTCGAACACGTCCTCGTCCGGAAAGCCCCAGTCGCGCCAGGCCAGGAAACTCGCAAACGAGGTCTCGAATGCCTCGGCCGTGAAGCGATCGCCGGAAAAGGCCGGCTTTCGGCCCAGCAGCACGCGCCCGTTCCACATCTGCGGTTTTTCGGCCCGACGCGCGACAAAATGCGCATCGATGTCTTCGCGCCGCTCGACCGCGAACGGCCATGAAAATGGCCGCACCGGCAGATCGAGCGTCGTGACGCGATGAATGACCGGGGCCGGCATCGGCCGCGGCTATTTCGCGTTCGTCCCCGTGGTCTTCTTCGCCTGTTCGACGAACCGGTTGGTGTAGGTCTTGCTGAGGTCGATGTTGGCCTTCGCCACTTCGGGCGAGCTCTCGCTGAACACCGCGAGCACGGCCTCGGCGCCCTTCGGGTCCATCTTGCCGGTCTCCGAATACATCGGGATCGTGTTCTTCAGCGCGGCGAGATAAAGCTCCTTGTTCTTGCCGACCATTTCCGCCGGCATCTTGTCCATCACCTCTTCGGGCGTATGCGAGTGGATCCATGTCAGCGTGTTCAGGATCGCGTTGGTCAGGCCCTGCACTTCCTTTTCATGCGAAGCGACCCACGCCGCCGTGCTGTAGAGCGCGCCGCCCGGATATTCGCCGCCGAACACCGCGAGATTATCCTTTTGCGTGCGGGTATCGCTGAGGATGCGAAGGTCCGGATGGCTGCCCTGCAGCACCGTGACCGACGGATCGAGCATCACGGCGGCATCGATCTGGCCCTGCTCCATCGCGGCGACCGCGGTGGCGCCGAGGCCGACGCCGATCACCGCGGCGCTGGCGGGATCGAGGCCGTTTTTCTTCATCAGATACTTCAGGAAGAAATCGGTCGAGGAGCCCGGCGCGCTGACGCCGACCTTCTTGCCGGCGAGGTCCTTGATCGATTTGATCTCGCCGTTGTGCGAGGGCGACACCACCAGCACGAGGCCGGGAAAGCGGTCATAGACCACGAAAGCCTGCAGCTCCTGCTTCTTGGCGGCGAGGTTGACGCAATGGTCGAAATAGCCCGACACCACGTCGGCGCTGCCGCCGAGCACGGCCTTCAGCGCGTCCGAGCCGCCCTTCAGATCGACCAGTTCGACCTTCAGCCCGGCCTTGTCGAACTCGCCGAGCTGCTGCGCAAGCACGGTCGGCAGATAGCACAGGCAGGCGCCGCCGCCGACAGCAACCGTGATCCTGGTTTGCGCTGCGGCAATTTGGGAACCGAGACCCGATCCCAGAACGAGCGCCACCAGTATCGCGGCCAGCCGGCCGAACATCGCTTTCATGATTTTCTCCGTTTTGCGGGCCGCAGGATAGAGCAGCGGGCAGGCCTTGAGAAGCTGACTTTGTGCCAAGGCGCATATCAAGGCGCGACGCGTGCTTCCAGGTCCGTCCGCGATTTATTCCAGCAGGTCGGCGGCATCTTTTCACGGGCGCGCTTCCGCGCCGCGCTGGCCAAGCGCGTTTCGGCAGCCTAAAATCGAGCGATAAAAACCAGCTTGAAAACAGGCCCGCAAATCGGCCTGCAACGGGGAGGACCACCATGAATCGCACACTCACTGCGCTATCGATCGCTGCCGCCTTTGCCGCCGGCTGCGGCGTCACGCATCTGCTGCGGCCGGCGCTTGCGGCCGAAGAGATCATGCCGCAGATCATCCACACCGGCGATTTCTCCGGCGACGCGCTTGGACCTGCCAATGCGCCCGGCGGCATGCATTCCAAGATGTTCGTCAAGGCCGATGGCGCGACGATCTCGATCCAGGACGGCAATGTCGGCAAGCACATGCATCCCAACACCAACGAGATCCAGTACGTGCTCGAAGGCACCGGCACGATCTGGCTCGGCGACAAGGAAGTCGAGGTCAAGCCGGGCGACCTGATCGTGATCCCGAAGGGCACCGCGCATGGCGGCACCAAGCCGCATGGCCGCGACATCAAGGCGATCGCGATCAAGACCCCGCCGCAGGCGCCCGACGACACCAAGATGCTGAACTGAAGCGGTCACCACCGTCATTGCGAGGAGCCAACGGGTCGCGCGAATGCGCGCCCGATGACAGGCTCCGCGACGAAGTAATCCAGAGCCTCATGTGTGGCCCTGGATTGCTTCGCTTGGCTCGCAATGACGAGGACCTTCTACCCCCGCGCTTCCGCGGGCGCGGGGCGCCACACCAGCAGGCGCCGCTCCACCAGCGTGACGCCGACGTCGATCAGGATCACGAACGCCGACAGCACGAACATGCCGGCGAACACGCCGGCGACGTCGAAGGTGCCTTCGGCCTGCTGGATCAGGTAGCCGAGGCCCGCGGCCGATCCCAGATATTCGCCGACCACGGCGCCGACCACGGCAAAGCCGACCGAGGTGTGCAGCGAGGAAAACATCCACGACAGCGCCGACGGCCAGTAGACGTGCCGCATCAACTGCTGCTCGCTCATGCCGAGCATGCGGCCGTTGTCGAGCACGGTGCGGGACACTTCCTTGACGCCCTGGTAGACGTTGAAGAACACGATGAAGAACACCAGCGTGACGCCCAGCGCGACCTTCGACCAGATGCCGAGCCCGAGCCACAGCGTGAAGATCGGCGCCAGCACGACGCGCGGCAGCGCGTTGGCCATTTTGACATAGGGATCGAAGATCGCGGCGACGCTGGGCTGGCGCGCGAACCAGAAGCCGACCCCGACGCCGCCGAGCGAGCCGATCGCGAACGCCAGCATCGATTCCCACAGCGTGATCGCTAAATGCTTCCAGATCACGCCGGTCGAGAACCAGTCGAATATCTGGCTGCCGACGTCGACCGGATTGGAAAAGAAGAACGGCGGCAGCAACACACGGCCGAACACCGGCACCGTCGAGAATAGTTGCCACAGCCCGAGCGCGACGATCGCGACGAGCAGTTGGCAAAGTAGAAGCGTCAGGCGTGACATCTAAGTTTTTCTCGCAACGTTCTTCGGCGGCATACTCCCCTGCCCCTTGCGGGGAGGGGTCGGGGGTGGGGGTCTCCAGGCACTGCTTCCGCTGTGGCACCCCCACCCCTAACCCCTCCCCGCAAGGGGGAGGGGAAAACAAGTCACGGCTTCGAGAACGTCCCGATCAAACCGGTCGCGCCCTTGGCGTGGCCGTCGAGTTCCTTGATCAGTTCGGCGCGGGTCAGGCCGGGCTTTAGCACGCCGGGTTCGAGGTCGGTGGCAATCAACGTGAAGATGTAGTGATGCGGTGCGCCGGGCGGGGTGCAGGGCCCGAAATAATTCGACAGCTTCATGGTGCTCTCGCCGCCGACATATTTGTCGCTCGGCTTTGAAACTTCACCTTCGGCAAAGCCGGTGACCGACACCGGAATGCCGTAAGCCACCCAGTGGCTGACGCCGCCGGGCGGGCGGCCTTCCGGATCGAACATCATCAGCGCGTAGCTCTTGGTGCCCTCGGGCGGGTTGGCCCAGGAGAACGCCGGCGAGACGTTTTCGCCGACGCAATTGGGATTGGACTTATTGTTGCCGGCGTTCTTGGTGGCGAGCCGCGCGCCGTCCTTGAAGTCGGGTGAGGTCAGCGTGAACGCGCCCTCCGCTTTGGCAGAATGGGAACCGCTGAAGGCGGCCAGCGTGACGGCGAAAGCCAGTAGTGAACCACGTATCAACATGACCTCTCCCCTTTGTTTTGTTTGGATGTTGCGATGCATCGATCGGAGTGTAACTGCCGCCGTATCGGGATCAAGAAGAGCTAGCCCGAGAATCCCTAGCCTAAGAATCCCTAGCCTAAGAGTTCCTAGCCCAAGACAGGTTGGCCGGCGCCCGATTGCGCGTAGCCCTTCAACACCTCATCCTTCAAAACACTCCATATTTCACGATGAAGTGAGTGAAATCCCTTCTCCAGCCGGACTTCCATGATGTCACGCGGGCGCGGAAGTTGCACGCGCCAGTCGCCGATGATGCGCGCGCCAGGTCCTGCCGACATGATCACCACGCGGTCGGCCAGCGCGATCGCCTCCTCCAGATCGTGGGTCACGAACAGCACCGCCTTGCGATCGGCGCTCCATAATTCCAGCAACAAATTTCCCATGATCTGCCGGGTCTGGGCATCGAGCGGCCCGAACGGCTCGTCCATCAGCAGGATCTTTGGATCGCGGATCAGCACCTGCGCCAGCCCGACGCGCTTGCGCTGGCCGCCAGAGAGCATATGCGGATAGCGGCCCGCGAACGCGCCGAGCCCGACCATGTCGAGCCATTTTTGCGCCCGCGGCAGCGCCTCGCTGCGAGCGGTGCCATCGACCTCGAGCCCGATCGCGACATTGTCGATCGCGGTCTTCCATGGAAACAGCGCATCGGCCTGAAACAGATAGCCGGCGTCGCGGTTGAGGCCTTTTAGCGGCGCATCGAAAATCTTGACCGTCCCGGCGGCCGGCTTGAGCAGGCCGGCGGCGACATTGAGCAGCGTCGATTTCCCGCAGCCGGTGGGACCGACGATGGCGACGAACTCGCCATGCGCGACCGCCAGGCTGGCCTTTTCCACCGCGGTATAGACGCGGTCATTGGCCAGCCGAAACGCCACCGTCGCATCGTCAAGCGCGACCGCCACCGGCTTTGCGGTATCCACCACGTTCCCCCCAAAACTTCCCCTGAAGCTTCGGCTGATGCCTTAGCGCCTGCCAAGGATAAGTTCAACGCAGGGCGGCGACGTGGTACTCGGTACCTGCCCTCCCCTGGAAGGGGGAGGGTCGACGCGACTGCAAGGAGCGGCGGGTGGGGTGGCGATGCTGCGGATGACGATCGCCAACGCCTCATTCCGGCGCTTCGCCACCCCACCCCGTTGCGCATCTCGCTTCGCGTGATGCCCAACGACCCTCCCCCTCCAGGGGAGGGTAACAATAGAGATCGCATGCCCTCCCCGCCTCGGATCGCCTTTGCGCATGTCGGCAAGAGCTTTGACGGCGGCCGCGTGCGGGCGGTCGACGACGTTTCGCTCGACATCGCCGAGGGCGAGTTCGTAGCCATCGTCGGGGGTTCCGGCTCCGGCAAGACCACGCTGCTGCGGCTCGCCAACCGGCTGATCGAGGCCGACTCCGGCCGCATCACGGTCGAAGGCAAAGATGTACGCGAGGGCGATCCGATCGAGCTACGGCGCCGCATCGGCTATGTGTTCCAGAGCGGCGGGCTGTTCCCGCATATGAGCGT
>Ga0068856_100000026_pt1 | contig 135674 bp, 115 predicted proteins | sample KBSCornC62_FD_66595 | JGI IMG/M metagenome (GOLD analysis project Ga0068856, IMG submission 66595) | Corn rhizosphere microbial communities from Kellogg Biological Station, Michigan, USA - KBS Corn C6-2 | ecosystem: Host-associated > Plants > Roots > Rhizosphere > Soil ...
GAAGGAAAGACGCTGGTCGCCACGCTTCCGGTCTACCTCAACGCCCTCAGCGGGCGCGGTGTGCATGTGGTCACCGTCAACGACTACCTGGCAAAACGAGACTCCGAGTGGATGGGGCAACTCTACCGTTTTCTTGGCCTCACCGTGGGCGTGATTGTTCACGATCTTGACGACCAGGAGCGCCGCGAGGCTTATGGCGCCGATGTCACCTATGGCACCAACAACGAGTTTGGCTTCGACTATCTCCGCGACAACATGAAATTCGACCTCCGCGAGTGCGTGCAGCGCGGCCACAACTTCGCCATTGTCGACGAGGTGGACTCGATCCTTATCGACGAAGCCCGCACGCCGCTGATCATTTCCGGCGCCAGCGAAGAATCGACCGACAAGTACGCTCGCGTCAACCGCATCATTCCGCGTTTGGAAAGAGGGGAAGAGCTGAGCCAGCAGGAGGTGACCAAACTCTTGAATGCGGGCAAGGTTTCCGAGGAGCAAAAGGAGATCTTGCTTGCCGAATTAGACGAATCCGGTAGCGATACCCAGAGGAAAATTCTCACTGGCGATTATGCGGTTGACGAGAAGCACAGGAATATCACGGTCACGGACAAAGGTTGGGAACACGTCGAACAACTTCTCGGCATTGGCAACATTGCCGACCCGGAAAACTGGGCGCTCAAACACCACGTCGAGACCGGGATCAAGGCCCACGCGCTTTATCACCGCGATGTGGAGTACGTGGTGAAAGATGGTGAAGTCATTATCGTGGATGAGTTCACTGGACGATTGATGCCTGGCCGCCGTTGGTCCGATGGGCTGCATCAGGCAGTCGAAGCCAAGGAAGGAGTCAAGGTCGAGCGCGAGAACCAGACGCTTGCGACCATCACGTTCCAGAATTACTTCCGCATGTATGCCAAGCTCGCCGGCATGACTGGCACCGCGGAAACTGAAGCGGCAGAGTTTGGCAAGATCTACAGTCTGGATGTCGTCGTGATCCCGACCAACCGACCATTACTGCGGGTCGAGAATCCTGACTTGGTCTATCGCACCGAGAAGGAGAAATATTTCGCCGCGGCCGACGAGATTCAAAAGCTCAATGAAACAGGGCAGCCGGTCTTGGTTGGTACGACTTCGATCGAGAAGTCCGAACGTCTCAGCGACCTGCTGAAAAAGAAAGGCATTAAGCATGTGGTACTGAACGCCAAGTACCACGAGAAAGAAGCCGAAATCGTGGCGCAGGCGGGAAGGCGCGGCGCTGTCACCATCGCAACCAACATGGCCGGTCGTGGTACGGACATTCTGCTTGGCGGTAACCCGGAGTTCACGGCCAGGCAGGAGTGTGTGAAGAAGGGGACGGCCCAGCCCTTACAGGCTGCCCAGGGGCAGATTCAGACCAACGTCGATAACAGCAAGAACACGGTCTGGTATTACGCCGGAAGCGAATACGTTGTGGCCACTGAGCAGTGGCAGGAAGTTCTTGCCCGCCACAAATCGCAAACTGACGCAGACCATGACGCGGTCATCCATTCCGGGGGCCTTTTCATTCTCGGTACTGAGCGCCACGAGGCTCGCCGCATCGACAATCAGCTTCGCGGACGCGCCGGGCGCCAGGGTGATCCCGGTGCATCCCGCTTCTACCTGTCGCTCGAAGACGACCTGATGCGTATCTTCGCCAAGGAATGGGTCTCAGGCCTGCTGCAAAAACTCGGAATGGAAGAGGGCATGCCCATTGAGTCGAGGCTCATCAGCCGCCGCATTGAGAAGGCTCAGGAAGCCGTCGAAGCCCAGCACTTCGAGTCGCGAAAACACCTGTTGGAGTACGACGATGTCATGAACAAGCAGCGCGAAGCCGTCTATGGCTTGCGCCGCCGCTTGCTCGAAGGTGTCGATCAGAAAGATCTCATCATCGAAGATTATGTCGCCGGCATCTTGAGCGATCTGCTCGAACAGCACGCGTCGGTAAAAGCGCACCCCGCCGATTGGGACATCAAAGGGTTGAAAGATGCGATCTTTACTCGCTTTGGCGTAGATATTCTTGCCGAGGGCATCCAGCCGGAAACCCTCAACCGTCAGGAACTCGGCGATGCCATATTCGAAAAACTGAAGGCGCGCTATGACGCAAAGGAAAAGCTGATTGGCGCCGATGCTATGCGCTATCACGAGCGCATGATCATGTTGAGCGTGCTCGACCAGCTTTGGAAAGATCACTTGCTGAACATGGACCACCTCAAGGAAGGAATCGGTCTGCGTGGGTACGGTCAGAAGGATCCTCTTGTCGAGTACAAGCGTGAGTCCTTCGACATGTTCGAAGGCATGATGCAGAAGTTCCAGGAGGACACGGCCCGATATCTTTATCTGATGCAGGTCATCACCCGCGGAGAACCAACCGGAGTTGCATCCGCCGGGGATGGCCAGAGTGGGCCAATGGGGAGTCCGGTTGTCCATGGAGACGGAAACGGAGGGAATGGAAATCATCCTCCGCGCGGGGTTTCTACCTCGGTGGACGATCTTGAGGAATCCTTCCAGCGCCGCAAGCGCCGGGAGCTTGAACAGGCCCGCATGGCCGGTGCAGGTGATCGCCAGGTTCAGCAGGTGGTTCGCGGTGGAGCGAAAGTCGGCCGCAACGATCCTTGTCCCTGCGGTTCCGGCAAGAAGTTCAAGAAATGCTGTGGTGCGAACGCCTAACTCGCCAGGGCGTGACGTTCATTGACAAATTCATACGTAAATTTTCTTGACCCGGCGTATGGGGCATAACAAACTGTAAGTTGACGGGAGACTCAGGGGGGAGAGCGCAGCCAGGTTAACCCGCCACCTAGGCCGCGCGCCATGGAGGTGCGTCGTGAAACGATCCGCACTTGCCGTTGTCCTGGTGTTTTCAGTACATCATTTAGCCTCTGCCCAACATCAGGGCACATCCAGTTCAAGCTCTTCTTCAAGCGGTAGCTCAGGCAGCTACAACGGCGGATCCGCAGGCTACAGTGGCGGCGGAGGGGGTAGCTACCACTCCTCGGGCTCTAGTGGCGGTTCCTCCGGATATGGCGGCAGCTCGGGAACCTACTCCGGCGGATCTCACTCCTCAGCATCGAGTGGCTCAATCTCCGGAGGCTACTCCGGGGGCTCCCGTTCCCCCGCCTCGGTCACCTCCCCCAGCAACCCGGGCAGCCATTCTGGGGGCTCTTCCCAGGGCTCGCATTCCAACACTCATGCCGTGTTTTCAGGCTCCTCGGGCAATATCCCCGGTGGCTCGCGGGACACCTCTTCGCACTCGAACATCCGCGTCAGCGATGGGGTAGATGGAAATGCAGCTAAGATCGGATCGGGCGAAAACTCGCGCCCGGGTTTCACTCCGGGCATGATCTTCCAGTCATCTCCCAGCAAAACCATGTCTGATCCTCGACGACCCAACTCCATCCAGGACGAAGCCTGGATGCACCAGCCGTTTCAAATCGAGGTGCCGTCTGAAACGCCCGACAAAAAGACGCTCGCACATATCCTTGCAGAGCGGGGGCGGGAGGTGGGACTGGAACCCACCAAATCGGCATACAAGCAGACGATGACGCCCCTGAGCGGTCCGGAGCCTCACCATGTGAGCTGGGTCGGGAAGCTGTTTGGAGCGAAGCCAACCTTGACCAAAACGACTCCTGGATCGCAGCTCAGACCTTGTAGGGGCGAGGATTGTGGTAAAAACCCTCGTCCAAAGCCTTGCCTGGGAGCAAATTGCCCTAAGCCCGGCCCACCCCCAAAGCCGCTCCCCCCTAAGGTGGGGGCGGTCTGCCGGGCCGGATATCGAGGCGCCAACGGAACTTGCCGGCCCTGGGGTTATATCAGAGACTGCACCTACGACTTCGCCGACCCGAGCCCGGGCAATTGTCGAATCCATTGGGCGTCAGTGGACTCCAGCTACTGCCTGCAGATTCTCGAGGAAATACGACATCAACAAATGCTGCTGCAACAAACCAGATTCGCACAGGGAATGGCTTGCTCAACCGCGCCGCAGGGCCAAGGGTGCGCGGAGTTGACGCACAACCTTGAGGAAGAATCCGCTCAGATCCGGCAGCTTCAGCAACAATATCGGATGTGTACTTTGGCAGCCGGTCGATACGCTGCACCCTTCGTATCAAGTCCTTCGTCATGGAACTCTTGGCCGACCTTCCCATGGCCTTGAAGGCGTGGTAGCCCCACGATTGCTTCCATAACCGCGTTGCTGTCCGCGGAGAGCCGAAACAGGGCTGAGATCAGAAGAAGGGAACATAGGCGGGAACTTCGCGTTTGTAGCTCTCAAATTCTTCCCCAAACCGCCTGGTTAGCAACTTCTCCTCGGTTCTGACGCGAACCGAGGTGCCAACGGAGAAAAGCCCCAGTGCCGGCAGCAACAGCTGCCACGGGGTCAGGATTATGCCCGAGGCAAGAATCACCAACAGCATGGAGGTATAAATCGGATTTCGCACGAGAGCATATGGTCCAGTCCGCACGAGGTGATGGTCGGCTCCGAGTGCCGCATCGATCCGCAGTTGTCCGGCCAGAGCGCGCGATGATGTCCAAGAAAGCGCGATAGCCATGGCAAAGAGAAGAACGGAAAGTGCGAGTTGCCACCGGGAGAGGGAGTGCATCCAGAAATGGCCCTGCCACAGCAAGGTGAAAGCCATGAATTGCAGCAGCACGCCCCAACGCGAGGTCTTATTGACCACCGTTGCCCCGGAAGTCTTCTGGTGGGCTGGAACGAACGGGTAGAACCAGAGAACAATACCCGCAACTATGACAAGGTAAGCGTAAAAGGGCATTCGACTCGCGCTTGAGTTACGGAATGGTTCCCTGAACCGTTAAAAATCCGGGCAGCACAGTCTTGCTAAGGAGACTTCGGTCGGCGCCTGCGACCTTACTAGATGAACATCTCGTCCTGTTGGACGCTGACACCGTTGCGGTCGCGGCGTCTTCCAAAGAAGGCCTCGAACCCAACGCTCAAGCCATGTGCAATACCCGAAAGGTAGCGGACCGGAGAGACCACTGTGCGCTGCACGACCTCGCGCGTTTCCTCCAGTTTGTCCATGGTGCCGGTGATGAATTCGTCGGCGCGTATCACCTGCAGGCGAGTCCGGTCGACGATATCGGTAAGGGTGGCATCAATTCGTTCGAGCTGGGTGCGAAGAACCGTGGTGGATACGCTCACGTTGTCGATCACGGTTTCTATCCTGGGACGCAGGTCGATGATCAGCGATTGCGCGAGTTCGGCCGTGGGCAGAACCTTATTTTTCACCTCTTCCGCCAGAGCCTCCACTTTCTTGCTCGTCTTCCGCATGGCGAGAAACAGGGCTAGGAGAATGCCTGCTTGCAGGAGGACGGCCAAGCCGGTGACGAAAATGAACCATGCCAATAAAGTATTCGACATAGAGTCCCGGCAGCTCGTGCCGGCAAACGACTAGAGGTTTTCTCCATCCCCCGCGGGTGCGGTCGTCTTCTCGCGATACGCCTGCCGTCCGGCTTCGACGGCCGTGCGCAGCTGCTCCTTCTGGGCATGGATGACTTCTTTGCCACGCGCTGCCCACTGTTCAGCCTGGTCCCGAGCATCACGCGCTCGTTTCTTGACATAATCGCGGCCTTCTTCGGCCTTCGACATCAGAATCTGCCGCGTCTCTTCGCCAGAATGCGGAGCGAAGAGTAGGCCGACAGCTGCTCCAATCCCCAGGCCGGCGAGAAACCACAATACGCCGCCATTTCCGTCACGATCAGACATATAGGACCTCCAGCAATGAGCGCAACAAACGGATGGTAGCACCCACTATAGGGAAATACAATTCAGCCCCCCTCTCTGAAACTCGCAAAACGGGATCTTGTGGACTTGTGTTGCGCGTCCTCAAGCGAGAAAATGATTCTTTCCAGGAGCACCTTTGTCAGACCGGAAATATCGCCAGCAGGGATATCAAGACTCGGGCGGCGGCGACAAGCAGCGCCCTTCGCAGGGCAAGCCTCCTGCGCGGAAGGACACCTTCGGGCCGCGCGCCATCCAGATGCCCGGAACGCACACTGTATCTCGCTGCGCCCAATGCGGTACGGTTCTGATGATGGTGACCGAACCCCTGGGCCAATGTGCAAAGTGCGGCTTCGAACTCCACTCCTGTAAGCAATGCACGTATTTTGATCCCTCGCAAAGATTCGAATGCGCTCAGCCCGTCCCCGAACGCGTGCCGAAGAAGGACGCCCGCAACGAATGCAAGTTCTTTTCGATTAGCGTACGAGTGGAAAAGCAGACCTCAACTGGCGGCGCCGCAACCCCCAACGACGCTCGCAAAGCCTTCGATAACCTGTTCAAGGATTAAGGAAGCTCGCGTTCTCCTGCGGTGCCATCCTCTTTGCTTGGCGACATAGGCACAGCCGGTCGAGGGCAGTTTGTGGCTCTGAAGCTCCAGCGCTTGCGGCTATGGCTTTTGAGTTGGGCGGATTAAGACTTCGCTCACAAAGGACTGCGGACCCTGCGTCACCAACATTTCCACCACATGCGCAATCTGATCCGGCTGGAGCATTTTGGTCGAGCTCTTCCCGTGGTGCCACCCTTCGGTTGTATCCACCGATCCCGGGCACACGACGGAAACGCGAATGTTCCGTCCCCGCAGTTCTTCCGCGACCGAATAGCTAAGGCCATTCAGTCCCCACTTGGAGGCGGCATATGCAGCGCCATTGGGGAGGGGATTCTTGCCCGCAAGCGAGGAGATGTTCACGATATGCCCGCCGCCCTGCTGGATCATCAAGGGGGCAAATGCGCGAATGCAATAAAAAACTCCCCGCAAGTTGGTATTCAGGACCTTTTCCCAGTTCTCCGGTGTCATTTCATGGAGCGGGCCGTTGAAGGAGCCGACGCCGGCATTGTTCACCAGCACGTCGAGGCGGGCGTGCGCCCGGCGAACATCGGCGGCCGCGCTTTCAACCGAGCTCAGGTCGCTGACGTCGCAGACAAGCGGCACACCGTTGCCTCCACTGGAGGCAATTTCCTGCGCCAATGTCTCGAGCTCGCTGGCTGAGCGGGCACACAGGATCACGGTTGCGCCCAGGGACGCCAGGTGCCTTGAAATCGACCTGCCAATGCCGCGTCCAGCGCCGGTTACCAGTGCCACTTGATTCGAAAGGGGTCTCAGGGCGGTCATGTTTAGGCTCCTTTTAGGATCAAAACCACCAACTCTGTAGAATTCGGCATCGAAAGAATTAAGACGTGTTGGAGCTAGCTGCTTGCGTAAGTTCAGGTGCGCCAATATAATCCGCTCACCGGAACAAGGCTTTTGCATCGAAATAGCGGATGCCTGTTCCGTCCCCAGCGTATCAGGGGGCGTGTCGCGCTGGAACCATCCACGTCTTAGATGTCTTGAGTTAGGGTTCCGTGTCCGGCCGGTATCCTGAAGAAATCGATTTCCCAAGAGCCCCTAGGAGCGATGGAATGATAAAGAATGTTCTGGCGATTCTGCTTGCGTGCCTTATGGCGGCCGCCACGCAAGTTTCTGCACAGGCCCCAGCTGCGCAAAATCCACCTGCCGGCGGCACCGGCGGGGAGCAAAACGCTCCAACGGTGAGCGGCCCCGAATACAACGCCTATATGGGCGCGATCCAGCAGCAAGACCCAACCGCCAAGGCCAGCGCCCTCGAAGCCTTTCTGACGCAGTATCCGAACAGCGTCATGAAGGCTTCTGCGCTCGAGCAGTTGATGAGTTCCTACCAAGCCGCGAATAACCAGGCCAAAGTGCAGGATGCTGCCAAGCGCCTTCTGACCGCTGATCCGACAAATCTTCGGGCTTTGGCTCTGCTGACCTTCTTTGCCCGGCAAGGGGTGATGGGCGGAGCGAGTGTTCAGCAAAATCTTTCCGACCTGCAGCAGTACTGTACAAAGGGGCTGGACGCTGTGAGCAACGGCAAGAAGCCAGCTGGAATGAAGGACGAGGACTACGAGAAGTTGAAGAAAGGTACTTCCGTTATTTTCAATGGCGGCTGTGGATTCGCAGCGTTGCAGAACAAGGATTATCCGAACGCCCAAAAATTTCTGAGAGCTGCGGTGGAAGGGGAACCGAACGATCTTCAGAATGTCTATCCCCTCGCGCTAGCCTACCTTACGCCGAATCCCAGACCAGACGAAGACGCCTTGAACGGGCTCTTCTTTATGTCTCGGGCTGTCAATCTGTCAGGCGGCAATGCCGACCTTCTGAAGTACCTGACGAAGACCTACAAGAATTTCCATGGCTCGGAAGACGGACTGAACGATTTGCTTGCCTGTGCCAAAGCGAATCCGCTTCCAACCGCTGATTGCACATCGAAGATTACCAAGTACGTTCCGCCCACGCCGGCCCAGCAGGCACACGACCTCGTTAAGGACAAGACTCCTGACCAGATCGCGCAATTAAGCTTCGGTGAATGGGAATTGGTGCTTTCGGCAGGCACTCCCGAAGATCAAGACAAGGTCTGGAGCGTGATCAAGGGCAAGCCGCTGCAGATGGTTGGCGATGTCATCGAGGTGCCCAGCAACACGGAATTGCATGTCGCGGCGAGCGCCGATGACATCGACGCCAAACGCGCCGACATCACGCTGACCATGAGCGGTCCAATCCCGGCTGCCAAGATGCCGAAGGCTGGGGATACAAACTTTGCTTTTGAGGGAGTGCCGACTTCCTATACCGCAACTCCATTCATGATGCAGATGAATGAAGGCAAGCTGTTGCGGAAGCCTGGTTCTGCCCCGGCTAAGCCCCCTGTTCGGCGCCGTCCGGCTGCGAGGAAGCCGGCTGGGCAGTAGGCGAAAGCTAGGTGCATCAAAAAGGCAGCCTTTGCGGGCTGCCTTCTTTTTGGGACATAAGCTGAGTTCAAACCGCTCAGGGTGGAAGCCGCCCTCGGCATCTTGTGGTTTATGGGTGGAAGCGCTTTGGGAGCTCGTGACCTATCGAGCTGCCTTCTTGTCGTACATAGCGGGACGCGCGCTGCGAGGCGGCCGCTTGCCGCCGTCGCGAAACTCGCGGACATCAATCTTCAACTCGTCGATCGTGCGGCTCAAGGTATTGCGGTGCATGCCCAGTTGCCTCGCGGCCCGGCATTGGTTGCCCTTGTTTTCCTCAAGCACGGTGGCGATGAAGCACTTCTTGAACTCGCGCACCGCCTCGCCGTAAAGAATATTGCTGCGGTACATATTCTGTACCAGCGTCAAAAGTTGATCTTTCACAGGTATCTCTTTTCTCGAGCGCTCCAGAGGTCCGCGCCGTTTCAGCTACTTTCCCGAGTGGTCAGCCTGCTGCGACTTGCGCACGAAATCCAATCCCTTGTAAAAGGCGTCCCGCAACTCGGCTGGCGCAACCCAGATAACCGCCCGCCCTACGACTTGAAAATATGGCGCGAGCGCGGAACCTTGCAACCAGCGCGAACTCGGCGTAAACGCCGTCATACCGACTAGAACAATGGCAACCAGCAAACAGCCACGGATCAATCCCAGCACACCACCGAAAAACCTGTCGACAAAGCTAAGCCCCGCCTCTTTCATCAGCCAGCGCACAACCTTGCCCAAAATGCCGGCCAGGATCATCACGCCAATGAAAATCGCCAGGAACGCTACAATCTGGGCCAGCCATTCTGAACTCATGTGCTGAACAAAATGGGCCGCCAGCTGGCGGTACTCCCAAGCAGCGATCAAATACCCAAACACCAGGCCGGCAATGCCGAAAGCTTCCTGGAAAAAACCTGAACTTGCGGCCTGAATGACAGAAACGATCAAGACCGCCAGGATGATCCAATCTGCGATGTTCAATGGCAGGCCTCGCCGGCGGCGGACCTACACATCCAACTGACGCCCCGTAAGTTTCCGGTACGCCTCCACATACTTCTCACTGGTTTTGCGGGCCACCTCGGTGGGAAGCGCCGGAGCAGGTGGCTGCTTGTTCCAGCGAATCTCCTCGAGATAGTCGCGCACGTACTGCTTATCGAATGACTGCTGTGACATTCCCGGTGAGTACAGCTCGGCGGGCCAGAACCGCGACGAATCCGGCGTGAGCACCTCGTCGGCCAGCGTGATGCCTGCCCCAGTCTTGCCAAATTCGAATTTGGTGTCGGCGATGATGATGCCTTTCGTGCGTGCGTAGTCGGCGGCTTTCGTATAAATGGCGATGCTGAGATCGCGGAGCTGCTTGGCTTCGGCCGGATCGACCAGTTTGGACATCTCCTCAAAAGAAATATTTTCGTCGTGCCCGGTCGTGGCCTTTGTCGCCGGGGTGAAAATTGGTTCTGGCAGCTTGTCGGACTCATGGAGTCCGCTGGGCAGTTTGATTCCGCAGACGCTGCCTGTTGCCTTGTATTCCTTCCAGCCCGATCCCGAAAGGTATCCGCGCACCACGCACTCAACCGGGAACATTTCAGCACGTTCGACTAGCATCGAGCGTCCCCGAAGCTGGTCGGAATACGCCTGCACCTGCGGCGGATAGTTGCTCACCTGGGCAGTTACGAGATGGTTGGCGACGGTGTCCTTAAGGAAGTCGAACCAGAACATCGAGATCTGCGTGAGCACGCGGCCCTTGTGCGGAATGCCGGTCGCGAGCACATAATCGAATGCAGAAATGCGGTCGGTAGCGACAAACAGGAGGCGATCGTTGCCAACCCGGTACACGTCGCGCACCTTGCCGCTGGCAAACAGTTCCAGGTTGGGGAAGTCGGTCTTGAGAAGAACGGAATCGAGCGTCTGGGTAGTCATTCAGAAATTCTAACAATGGAAATCGTCGCGTATTCTAGCCGCTCAGAATTTTTTGTCAACGGCGGAAATGATAACGGATTTTTAGAAGAGCTGCTTAACACGGAAGTGGGATTGACAAAGTCTTTGAACTTGAAAACTGGCTCTAGGCGGGAGAAGTGAAGGGGGGAAGTTGTGAAAAAAACTGCATCCCTCGTGCCCGGTCCCCAATTACTGAATCCACTGCAGACTGCGCGAGCGCGCTCGCCTCGGGAAAGTTGCGAGCTTCAAATCCGCGGGGAGGGCGATCGAAAGTAAAGCGAGAGTACCTGCCAACACAGTACGATCTACAGCCGCAAGCGCATGAACTGCCTCTACGCTATGGCCCCAAACTTCACCGATACCAGCTTCGAGACGCCCGGTTCCTGCATGGTCACGCCGTAGAGCACCGGAGCGATACTCATCGTCTTCTTGCTGTGGGTGATTAGAACGAACTGAGTCTGTACGCTCATCTCTTTTACCAATTCGGTGAAGCGCCCGATGTTGGCCTCGTCGAGCGGAGCGTCGACCTCGTCGAGGATGCAGAACGGGCTCGGCTGATATTGGAAGATGCCGACCAAAAGCGCGAGCGCCGTCATCGCCTTTTCCCCGCCGGAGAGCAGCAAAACGTTCTGCAAGCGCTTTCCCGGGGGCGATGCGACCACGTCGATGCCGCTTTCGGCGCTGTTTTCCAGGTCGGTGAGGCGCATCATGCCCTGCCCGCCTCCGAATAGTTTCTTAAATGTGACCTGGAAGTTCTCATTGATTTTGTTGAATGCCTCCTCGAACTTCTGCCGCGAGAAAATATCGATCTCCTTAATGGTCGCGGTAGTGTTCTCGATCGACTGGATGAGGTCTTTGCGTTGCGTATCGAGGAACGCTTGGCGCTCGGCAGTCTCTTTGTATTCCTCCAAAGCCATCATGTTGACCGGACCCATGGCGTCGAGCCGAGTACGCATTTCCTGGGTGGACTGTTCCTCTTGGATGAGTTGTTCGCCACAGACCCGGGGCAGTGTTAAATCCGCCATCAGTTCGGAGCGGGTGACACCGAGGTCATTGATCGATGTCTGCGCGAGGTGTTCGGCGTCAGACTGAAGCTTAACCGCTGAGGTCGAGAGCTCTGCTTTGCGGTCTCGCGAGGCGTCCAGCAATAGGCGAGCTTGTTTCAGCATGCCGTCAATTTCTGCGAGGCGGCTGCGGACTTCGTCGGATTCGGCCTCGAGCAGCCCACCGCGAGCTTCGCAGGCATTGCGTTCGGCATCAAGCTGGAGGAGCTTGTCAGCAATAGCGAGGTTGTCGGTTTCGCGCTCAGATTTCTCGTTCACCGCGGCTTCGATCTGGGCCAGTAGGGAAGCAACCCGCTCGTTCATCTCTTTCGCCAGATGCTCGATGCGTTCGAGCACGGAAGCGGATGAGCGGTGCCGCTCCTGCAAGGCAGCCACACTCGCCTTGCGCTCCGACTCTGTGAGCGCTGTCTGGTTGCGGTTTTCGCGCAGCAGCATCAGTTGTTCCTGCGCCGCCGCGGCGAGTTGTTCCAGTTTGACACGCTTGGCCTCAGCGGCGGCGATCCCAACTTGTTTAAGACGAATGATGTCTTCTTGCGCTGCCCGCTCGGAGGCTAGACGGGCCAGTTCGCGTTCGCAGATGCCGCAGCGCTCGCGCACCCGCGCCATCTCGTTGTCCAGTTGCTGCAGAGCGTGGCCGGAGGTCATCACCTGTTTTTCGGATTCGCGCTTGTCAGCTTCGAGCCGTTCCAGCAGGGAAGTGAGGTCTTTGATCTCCCGGCCGAGATTCAGCACACAGGCTTCCTGGTTACGCAGGGCTAGTTCCAGCTCTTCCACGTGTCGCAGCAAGTCGCGGAGCTCGCGCTTCATCGACAGGGGCCCCTCGCTGCGCTGCTTGCCTCCGGTGACGGTCACGTTGTGGAAGCATTCGCCGCTCTGCGAAAGGAAGAACGCATCCGGATTCTCGAGCGCCAGGTCGCGAGCGAATGCCGGATTGGGAACGATATATCCGTCGCGCAGCTTGGGCAGAATCACCTCGAGCGATTTCCCGAAGCCGTCGAGCACGCGAATGGTGGTTTTTAGCGGCACAATGGACTCCGGCTGGGGGCTCGGAGGTCCGTCGGGCACGACAAAAGAGAACCGCGCTTGGGAATCCTCGGGATGAACCAGAAACGTGGCGCGGCCATCGACATCGGAACGAAGTACGCGCAGGCCCTCGTCCACGGCATCCCAGGACTTTACGACGATGTAGTTGAGCTCGTCGCGCAGGAAATCTTCGACGACCGCTTCGTAGCGCGGTTCGACTTCGAGAAAGTCGGCGAGCACGCCCACCGGAGCCCGCCCGCCTTGCAATGCACCGGATTGGAACAGCCGGCGAACGGACTCGGTAGAGTATCCATGTTCGGCGATCACCGCCTCGAGGGAGCCCTTTTTGCCGAGAGCGGTTGCGAACTCTGCCCGCAGGCCGTCGAGACGGTTCTTCGTTTCCGCTTCCTGCTTGCGCTTCTGTTCCAGCAACTCGCGTGTGCGGACGATTTCTAGGGTGAGTGCTTCAACCCGTTGAGATACGGATTCGAACTCGATTGCGAGCTGCCCCCGCTGACCCCCAAAGGCTTCGGCGTGGGTACGCGCCGCGTCCATTTCTGCTTGCAGCCGCTGCGCTTCCCGGTCGGCGGAGGCCATGCGTTCTTCTGCCTGCGTCAGCTGATTGCGGAGGTTCGAAACAGCAGCCACCGACTCGAAAATGGCCGTGCGCGACTGCTCCTGCTGTTTCTCCAGTTCAGCCAGCGACATCAAGGCAAGTTCCGCCTGCTGGTGGCTGGCTTCGAGCTCCGCCTGTGCCGCGGCGAGCTCTGCCGCTGCCGACTCGAGCACCTGGCGATTGGAATTCAATTCCTCTTCGAGCGAAGTGAGCCGGGCGCGGGCTTGTGCAAGGTCGGCTTCCGAGGAAGCATTTCGCAGCGTCAATTCTGTGCAGCGTTCTTGGTTGTGACGGCGTTGCGCCTGGTTGCGATCGGCTTCCAGCTTGATTTCGCTGAGGCGTCCGGCATTCTCGCGAATTTCGCTGTCGATTGCGTATCCGCGCTGGGTGCGTTCGCCGAGTTCCGCCTCCATTTCTTGGACGGCCAGTGTTTGCTGGCGCATTTCGTCGGTAATTGCCTGGATCTGTGCGTCGAGGTCGGCGGTTTGCTGATCGAATTGTGCGAACTTGCTCGCAACCACCACCCTTAGTTTGCCCCGCATCTCGTCTCGCAGGCGGGCGTACCGTTCGGCCTTGGATGCCTGGCGTTTCAGCGAATTCATCTGGCGCGTGACTTCGTCGAAGATGTCATTAACCCGGTTCAGGTTCTGCTTGGCATCTTCGAGTCGCGCCTCTGCCAGTCGTTTCTTGGTCTTGAACTTAGTGATCCCAGCAGCTTCTTCGATGATTGCCCGACGATCCGTCGGGCGGCTGCTGAGGATCTGGCCAATGCGTCCCTGCTCGATCAGAGCGTAGGACTCAGGTCCGAGACCAGTGCCCATGAAAAGTTCTTGAATGTCGCGAAGCCGGCACAGTTTGCCGTTGAGCAGATACTCGCTGTCACCCGATCGGAACAAGCGTCGCGTGACATTGATTTCGCCAGCTCGAAACTGCTGTTGGAACTTGCGCCGGCGAATTTTAAGAACCACCTCCGAAGCACCCATAGAGCTGGAGCTGCGGTTGCCCTCACCGCCCGCCGCCTGGGCGAGTGGCGAGGCAGCGAACATCGGTTCATCGTCGGGAAACGCGGACGAAATTGAAACCACATTGTTTCTGCGTCGTGGAGCGGCGACTTCTTCGGTTCTTCCCGGCTGCGCGTCCTCGGTTCGTTCTTCCACGTCTTTGGCCGCCTTGGCGCGAACCCCGGCTTCATCCCAATCCTCATCCGATATATCGTCCTGCACATCGAGTTCGGTGGGAGCGTTCTTGTCAGGACCGTCGTACACCTCGGGATCGATCAGCGTGAGCGACACTTCAGCCATGCCTGTGGGCTTGCGGTCTCTCGTTCCGGCGAAGATAACGTCTTCCATACGCGATCCGCGCAGCGTCTTCGCGGATTGCTCGCCTAGCACCCAGGAAATGGCGTCTGCAATGTTGGACTTGCCGCAGCCATTGGGGCCGATGATTGCGGCGACACCGTCTCCGTGAAACTTGAGTTCGGTGCGGTCGCAAAACGACTTGAATCCGAGGATCTGGAGCTTCTTTAGTTTTAGCAACTTACAACTCCCTTTCAGGCCAGGTCACCTCGAGCGCCGCTGCACGTGGTTTGCGGGCGAACGGCAAATCGAGGGACTGTAGTTGCGGACGGAGGCACCAACGCCATACTTATTTGACGGCAGCCCACGTTGGACGGGTTAACCAAATTGATTCCTCCGCCGTTCGCTCCAAGGCGAACCCGTCCCAAGGCTGGATAGGGCGGGCACAGATTGAAGCTACTGTACCGACGAAATTGCGCCGGGGTCAAGTAATAAAACACCATATCTTGTGGGTAATTCGTCCCAAACCCATCATCCGGCAGCAGCTATGCAGCTCGTGTGCAAGTCAGGGGCGTGGATGAGAAAAGGAGGGGAGATCCATCGCGAGAGCACAATCAGGCTAGCGCAGCCAGCCCCGGGACGCAACGCCTTTTGTGCAACGTTTGTGCATATCCCTTCTGGCCAGCGGGGCTGGCCTGGGCCGGCCTTTGCTGGTTCTACGAAACCACGGGCAAGATCCTAAGGCAGGATCTCAATCGGCGTGCCATTCTCCACCAGCTTCCAGATTTCTTCGATTTCCCCATCCGTAACCGCGATACAGCCATAGGTCCAGTCATGCTGACGGTGCGCGGCGCCAATGTAGCCATAGCCGTTTGGCAGACCATGGATAGAGATGTCGCCGCCCGGGGAAACTCCGAGTCTGCGGGCACGCGCCCGGTCCGCCGCGTTGGGGTAGGAAACATGCAGCGATCGATGGCACGAGCTCTGCCGATTCCGCCGGTCAATGACGTACTTGCCCTCAGGGGTGCGCAGGTCGCCTTCTCGCTCCTTCGGTCCAGACCTGCGTCCCAGAGCAACCTTATAAGTCTTGAGCACCTTCCCGTTGCACATAAGTTCCATCGTGTGTTCTTTCTTGTGCACGATGACCCGGTCCGCATGAGGGAAGGCAAAAACCGGGGCGCTTGAAACGAACCACGCGGCGACGAGCCCGGCAAGCGTCCGCAGCATCATGGCGCGAAGACCATCCCGGCAGGAAGTAAGAACCCGAGGGAGCTCAGCAGACCTGATCAGCAGACCTGAATGGATACCCACCTCCCCTGATTGTGCCCACGGGCGCTACCTGGAAAGATGCGCGACTGGCGTGTTTTATGTGCCTGTCCATTCAGAACGCGTCGATTCCCGTCACACTCTGCCCAATAATCAGCGTATGGATGTCGTGGGTGCCTTCGTAAGTTTTTACTGACTCAAGGTTTGCCATGTGTCGAAAGATGGGGTATTCGTCGGCGACACCGTTCGCGCCGAGGATGTCCCGAGCCAGGCGAGCGCATTCCAGTGCCATCCAGACGTTATTGCGCTTCGCCATGGAGATGTGCTGGTGTCGGACTTTCTCCTGATCTTTGAGCCGTCCAACCTGCAGGACCAAGAGCTGGGCTTTGGTGATTTCATTGATCATCCAGGCAAGTTTTTCCTGTACCAACTGGTGCGAGGCGATGGGCTGATCGTGAAACTGCTTCCGGAAAAGCGAATACTGCAGGGCGCAGTCATAACACGCCATCGCCGCGCCGATCGCTCCCCAGGCGATTCCATAGCGTGCCTGGTTCAAACACATCAGCGGAGACTTCAGCCCCCCGGATTTTCCGAGGAGATTCGATGCCGGCACGCGTACATCCTGCATGGAAAGGGAAGAGGTCACCGAGGCGCGCAGCGACCACTTACCGTGAATGTCCTCGGCGCGGAAGCCAGGGCGATCGGTTTCCACCAGAAATCCCCGGATCTGGTTGTCTTCGTCTTCAACTTTGGCCCAGACCACAGCTACATCGGCAATCGAGCCCGACGTGATCCACATCTTCTCGCCGTTGAGAACGTAGTCGTCGCCTGATTTGCGAGCCCGGGTGCGCATCCCCCCCGGATTGGAACCAAAGTCAGGTTCGGTCAAACCGAAGCAGCCGAGCTTGTCGCCGGACCGCAATGCGGGAAGCCAGGTCTGCTTCTGCTCGTCACTGCCGAAGGCATAAATCGGATACATCACTAGCGCCGATTGGACGCTGACGAACGAGCGTACACCCGAGTCTCCGCGCTCGAGTTCCTGCATCACCAGGCCGTATTCCACGTTCGACATTTCCGCGCAGCCATAGCCCTTGAGGCTGGCGCCGAAGAATCCCAGCTCGGCCATAGGTTTCACCAGTTCTCGCGGAAACCGCCCGGCGCGGTTGCACTCCTCGATAATCGGCATGAGATTGTCTTCGATGAACTGGCGAGAGGTGTTGCGGACAAGGCGCTCGTCTTCGCTGAGCAGAGTATCGAAGTCGATGAAATCCACTCCGCGGAACTTGATGGCCATGGCGGACTCGATTCTATTTCCGGGCGGGTTGGGCTTCCCTCGTGCCTCTTCGTGTCCTCCTTGGTCAGTTCCAAGCGCTTACCCCAGAGGCTACGAAGGCTGGCGAAGAAAGAAACGGCCGAGGAAACGTTAGACAGTAGCAGAGGGGCTACCGTCGGTCAAACGGGTCTAAAGCAGAGTGATCGTCGAGGCTTATTGTCTTTTGTGCGTCAGCTTGCTCAGAACGAATTCTTGAACCAAGCTGCTGAGCATCCGTTCACCGGTGGTGATGGCAAAATTTTGGAATACCAGCCCGCTACCCCGGTCCGAAGCAGGATAGTACAGGTTGGAAAGTGCCGACGATCCCAGGTCACCGCCGATGCTCGAGTAATTAGGCTGCAACTTTCCGTTATCTCCGTGGCACAAGAATGGGCTGGAGATCGCATGAAAAACCCTAGATTTCGTGCTGCCTGTGCCTTGGTAGAAGTAGCGGGGATCCTGGTGCAGCAGCGACGGCAAAATTGCGCCCCCGATCATGATGTCGGATAATCCGTCCGCGGCAGCCGCTCCTACGCGTTCTCCATAGCCGTTCCAACCTTGAGGATAGTTCGGCGTGTCCCCAGCCTGATTGATCGCAGCAAAGGCACCTATTCCGAGCACGGTGAATGCGTCCGTCGAAGTCTTCAATGCAAGGTGGTACTTCAGCTTGGCTGTCAAAGGAGCCGGGTTGGGATCGTAGACCACATAAAAATTCGGAATGATGCCAAGCACGCGCTGCGTTTCTGCAATTTCGACCTGCTCGGTGGCGATTTCCTCCGGCCGGTAGGCAACGTTCACGGTGGTGGCTACCGAGGCAACTCGCAGCGTGCAGTCGGTCAGAATCATGTATTGGCTGGGGGTGAGGGAGAGTTCTGGCGAATTCCACTGGGTGAAGTCCGGGGCACTCACGGTCACCTGATAGGTTCCTGGCGCCAGCTGATCGAAGTCGAAAAAGCCGTTATCGTTCGACTCGAGTTTCCGCGAGTCTTGCGCGCCCGGGCCTTGGAGTACGACGGTCGCGCCCGAGAGTGTGTCGCCATTGTTATCGGTTACAGTGCCGGTGATATGTCCGGTCGCCGGGGCAACCGAGGCAGCTTCTTGTGCGCTCAACGACACACCGAAGGTAAGTGACAGAATCAAAAGACAAAAAGTCTGATGTTTCAAGATGACGAGCTCCAACCGAAGGCGGTGAAAGGTTATTTTACTGTGGCGTTTCCGGCCCCCGGCAAGTTCCGGAAGTTCAATGAATGGTTGGAACCGAAGTGGCTCTCCCCCCCTGGCTCAGCAGCAAGAACCGGCCAGCAACCAGCTCTGGACCTTAGCCGCCTACCTTGACAACTCTTTTACAGCATTTGACAGAAGCGAATCCCGGCTGCGCATCTATACTTCTCAGGAACCGAATGGGGACGAGATTCAAAGCCGCCGTTTGCTTCGTCGCGTGGTCAATGGCGTGCGCTCATGCCGCTGACCTCGGGGTGAGCATGCCTCCCCTGGATCGCGGCTTTCACCTGCTTTACAACCTGGATTTCGCGGGGGCACACAACGTTTTTGCCACCTACGAGCAAACCCATCCGCAGGACCCTCTGGGCCCGACCTCGGATGCGGCCGGGCTGCTGTTCTCTGAATTTCATCGCCTTGGCGTGCTCGAATCCCAGTTCTACGAGGATGACAAGAAGTTTGACAACCGTCCGAAGCTCAGCCCGGATCCTGCGGTCCGCGCCCGCTTCAACGAGGCCGTTGAAAAGGCCATGGAGCTCGGCCAGGCGAGGCTGGCCAAAGACCCGAAAGACAAGAATGCTCTGTTCGCGATGACCTTGTGCAATGGGCTTCAGGCCGACTACGCGGCGCTCATTGAGAAGCGCAACCTTACGTCGTTGCACTTCACAAAAGAGTCCGCAAAATGGGCCGACAAGACCCTCGCCGCCGATCCCGGCTACTACGATGCACATATCGCGGGTGGGATCAGCAAATACATTATCGGGAGCATGGCGGCGCCGGTGCGCTGGCTGGTGCGCCTGGGCGGAGTCTCAGGTGACAAACAAGAAGGCATCAAGGAATTGAAGCTTGTCTCCGAGCGCGGACATTATCTTGCGCCCTTTGCCGACATCTTGCTCGCCATTGCTTACGTTCGGGATCATGATAAGCAGAGCGCGCGCCAAATCCTCTCTCAGTTACACCAGGAGTTCCCGGCGAATCCGTTATTCCCGGAGGAAATGGCGCGGCTGGACGCGGGTCATTAAGGTCCACCACTCATCCTCTTCTTCCTTGTGCCATTACCCCTTAAGGCTCGAATAGTTGCGTGCTGGTTTCCCCGCCAGTATCGTTAAGCAATGCGTTCTGTTTCGCGGAAGTATCTGGTATCCGCCGCTGTTTGGCTTTGGATTTTGATTTCGGCGGCCCACCTCACCGGGGCGGACTCGACTCCGTCTTCCGGCTCGCACGTTTCCCGGGTGTCAAACCCCACGGAAAATGGGGCGGCGAAGACTCGAGATTCGGGTGCAGTGTCCCCCACCGACAGCTCAAAGACCGCCGACTCCAGTAATTCCAAAGAGACCAAAATCACGCCGCAGCAGGCGGAACAATTATTCCGCGATGTAGACACAATCCTTGAATTCGCCGGCAAGGACACCGCTCTTGATATCAAGCACGGCGTAAAGCGGCGCCTCACCAGCCGGGACGAAGTGGTCGCCTATTTGGAGAAGAGCATGGCCGAGGACAAAGACGTGCAGCGGCTCCGGCGCACGGAGTTTGTTCTGAAGAAGTTCGGTCTTCTGCCCAAGGACTTTGATCTGCAAAGGTTTCTGGTGTCGCTGCTGGAAGAGCAGATCGCCGGCTACTACGACGCCAAAACGAAAACGGTGAATCTGCTCGATTGGGTGATTCCCGATCTCCAGCGCCCTGTGCTGGCGCACGAGCTGACGCATGCGCTGCAAGATCAGTCGTTTGGCCTGGACAAATGGCTTCGCCGCGGCGAAGAAGACCTCGACAAGAAAAAGAATCTCAGCCCTGAGGATTTCACCAAAGATGAAGACAGCGAGGCGCGCCAAGCCGTCGTGGAAGGACAAGCCATGGTCGTTCTTCTCGACTATATTCTAGCGCCGGTGCATCGCTCAGTCAGCGACTCACCCGACATCGTGGATACTCTCAGCGCCGACATGGCAACCGGGGGCTCGGATAGTGTGCAGTATCGCAATGCCCCCATTTTCCTGAAAGAGTCGCTGACGTTTCCCTACCGCTACGGACTGGAATTTGAAGCTGAGGTGCTGCGGGCGAGAGGAAAGCAGCAGGCGTTTGCCATGACCTTCCAAAACCCTCCGCGCACTAGCCGGGAGATCATGGAGCCCCAGACGTATCTGGCCGGCGAACATCTTGCACCCCTCCCATTGCCCGATTTCAAAAGCATTTTCAAGGAATATGATCGTTTCGACGTCGGAGCGATTGGTGAGTTCGACGTCTATATGCTGGCTGAACAGTATGCGAGCGAAAGGGACGCGAAAAGAATCTATCCAAATTGGCGGGGCGGGTATTATTACTCGGTCAAGCCAAAGGGCAACCCTGCAGGCCCCCTGGGACTGGTGTTTGTCTCGCGTTGGGCGAATTCAAAGGCAGCCGCACAGTTTGCCGCTGTTTATGCGCGAGGAATTCAGCAGAGATACAAGAATGCCAGCGCTCCGGCAGGAACTGAGTTGCCGTCCGAATTGAAAAATCTGCTCACCTTAAGCGGCAGTCATAGCTGGAAGACGGAAGATGGTGCGATTGTGCTTGACGTGAAAGGCAACACGGTTCTGGTGACCGAAACGATTGATCCGCGCATTACCGACGCCTTTCGGGGGTTTGTGTTCGCGGACGCCGCGACTCCTCGGTAGTCTCACTTCGCGCAGCGGAATCCCACAAACGCCTGGGAGCCGTCCGGGGGATGGCTGTCGCGATATTCCACCCACAGGTTGATTGGGTCTCCATCAAAGCTGCCTCCGCGGATTACCCGCCGGGTGCGAACCTCGAGAAATGAGGTTCGCGAAGCATCCCGGTTTGTGGTGTTCGATGTGCCCGCACGATACCTGCCCCATTCGTCGGCCAGGAACTCCCACACGTTACCCGCCATGTCGTAAATTCCATAACCATTCGGCGGATAGCTCCCCACCGGAGAGGTCGTGCGAAGTTTGCTGGACGAATAGTTCGCGAGTTTCGGGCTGGCTGGTTCGTCTCCCCAAGGGAATACTCGCGAGTCCGAACCTCCTCGCGCCGCGTATTCCCACTCCGCCTCGGATGGCAGACGCTTGCCCTGCGCCTGGCAATAGGCGGTCGCGGCATACCAATTCACATTCACGACGGGATGATTTCCCTTATCGGCGGCAAAAGAGTCTTGCACCCAGTGCTTGAGGTAGTTGCCGTTATCCAGCCGGGGTGGAATCTTACCCGGCTGCCAGTCAGGATGCCGGTCGACGAACTTTTTGAACTGGGAATTGGTCACGAGATACTTATCGATAAAGAAAGCGCCGACTTGCGCGTCGTGCTTAGGAACCATTTGTTCAAACAGCTGGGCGACGGTCACCGAGAACAGCTTCTGGAATTTCGCGATCTCCCCTTGGTCGATGCCCATCTGAATGGTGCTTTGGGAAAGATGAACCATCGGAGCTGCGCTGGAACTGCGCCCATCACCCCGCGGCATTGCTAGTGCGAGTCCGCCGACGAGGACGACCGCGAACGCCGCCACCTGAGGAATGAATCCGCCGCCTTGTTTTGCGTCCCGCACTCTCTGATAGACGGCCGAGAGGGACGTTTGGTAGCGGAGATTGTATAATCGCGATTCCTAACTTCGAACGAGGGGCTGTCTTGGCGCAAGCAGAAATTGGAATCATTGGTGGTAGCGGGTTGTATAACATGCCCGGCATCACTGACATTCACGAGGTTCCGCAGGAAACTCCATTTGGGGCGCCATCCGACGCATACGTGGTGGGTACGCTCGAAGGCAAGAAGGTCGCATTTCTTGCGCGTCATGGGCGCGGACACCGCCTCCTGCCAAGCGAACTGAACTTTCGGGCGAACATTTACGGATTCAAACAGCTCGGCGTCGACCGCATTGTTTCGGTTTCCGCGGTTGGATCCCTCAAGGAAGAGCACAAGCCGCTGGAGTTCGTGATCCCCGATCAGTTTGTCGATCGTACGCGACACCGCGTTGACACTTTCTTTGGAAATGGTGTGGTGGCTCACGTAGCCTTTGCTGACCCGGTTTGCCCGCAGCTGTCGGAGACCGTAGGGGCGGCGTGCAGGAAGGCCAACGTCGTCGGCAAACGCGGCGGCACTTACATCTGCATGGAAGGCCCGCAGTTCTCGACAAAGGCAGAGTCGAATCTTTATCGCAGCTGGGGGATGGATGTGATTGGCATGACCAACCTGCAAGAGGCGAAGCTTGCTCGCGAGGCTGAGATCTGCTACGTCACGGTGGCCATGGTTACAGATTATGACTGTTGGCATCCCCACCACGATTCGGTCACGGTGGATCAGATTGTTGCCGTGCTGGTGAAGAACGCCGAAAATGCCTGCAACGTGGTCCGTGAAGCGGTAGCCGCTATGCCCCGAGAACGAAGTTGTAAGTGCGGTTCGGCCCTGGAGCACGCGATCATTACCGATCGAAGCAAGATTCCGCAAGCCGCCAAGGACAGATTGAAGCTGATTCTTTCGAAGTATCTGGAAACCTAAAAAGAGATTCTCGCCCCTAACGCGGTTCGGAATGACACAACCTACATGAGCATACTTGTCGTCGGATCCATTGCTTTCGATAACATCGCTACCCCAGCCGGTCGCGAGGAAAACGTTCTGGGCGGATCGGCGACGTATTTCTCTCTTTCCGCCAGTTACTTCACGGATGTGCGCGTGGTGGCTGTCGTCGGCGAAGACTTCACCGCCGAGCACGAGAACGTGCTGAAGAAGCGAGGTGTCGACACGGGTGGGATTGAACACGCGAAGGGGAAGACGTTCCGTTGGGGTGGGCGCTATCTCGACAACCTTAATGAAGCGAAGACCGAGTTTACCGAGTTGAACGTGTTTGAGAAATTCCAGCCGCGCATCCCCGCGGCATACAAGGATTCTGAGGTTCTTTTCCTGGGCAATATCCATCCGGCGCTGCAATCCGCGGTCCGCCGGCACCTTCCTGAGGTGAAGCTGACGGGTGGGGATACGATGAATTTCTGGATTCAGGGCGCGAACGCCGACTTGCGGGAAACCCTGAAGCGGGTCGACGTGATGCTGATCAATGACGGTGAGGCCAAAATGCTCGCCAATGAGCCCAGCTTGCCTCGGGCAGCGCGCAAAGTGCTGTCGATGGGACCGCGGGCGCTAGTCATCAAGCATGGAGAATATGGCGCTACCATTTTCTTCCGCGAAGGGGCGTTTGGGATCGGCCGCCATCCCTTCCGGGCGCCAGCGCTACCGATTGAGGAAGTCGTCGACCCGACGGGCGCAGGCGATTCCTTTGCCGGCGGGTTCATGGGATACATCGCCTCACAGAGTGAAATCAACCGTGAAGTCATCAAGCGGGCTTTGTTCTACGGTGGAGTGATGGGATCTTTCGCCGTCGAGCGTTTTGGCACGGAGCGCCTGCAGTCGCTTACAAGAGAGGACATCGACGGGCGCTTCGGGGTATTTCGTGAACTGACTCACCTGGGATGAAACATCCAGCGCCGAAAGCCGACACCGACCTTCTCCTGGTCACGCAAATAGCCGCGGCCATTTCCATTGCTGCGTTCCTGTACTTTCTGCGGCAGGACCAGATCTTGCTCTTCGGCGATGCCGTAGCGCACATGAATATTGCGCGTCGTGTGATCGACTCGCGGACGCCGGGACCGCTACAACTCGGCACCGTCTGGTTGCCCTTGCCGCATCTTCTCATGCTTCCGTTCGTGGCTTTCCGCTGGTTGTGGCACACCGGAATCGGGGGCTCCTTTCCCTCCATGCTGGCCTATGTATTCGGTACGCTCGGAATTTTCAGGCTGGTGCGGACGGTTCTCCCGGATGCGGCCGACTCCAAGACTCGGGCAACCGTGAGGTTTACCTCGTGGCTGGCCGCTGCCGGGTTCGCTTTAAATCCTAACGTCATTTACCTGCAGGCCACGGCAATGACGGAACCAGTGTATCTCGCCTTCTTCATCTGGACTCTGGTCTTCTTTGCCCAAGCATTGAAGCTCTGCCGCCGAGCAGATCATAGCCGCGCCAACCGCGCGCTGGTTTGGACGGCATTGTGCCTGGTGGCGGCGAATCTCACCCGTTACGACGGGTGGTTCCTGTCGGCTGTGGTCGTAACCATTGCCGTGGGGTTGGCACTGACTGCCAGCTTCTCGCCATTGCGGCCTGGCGTGGTGAAGCTTGCCCTCATCGCTGCCATCGCTCCCGCACTCTGGCTGGGTTATAACGCCGCTGTTTATGGCAATGCCCTGGAGTTCGCCAATGGGCCCTATTCCGCCAAGGCGATCGAGCAAAGGACCGCTGTTCAGGGCTTCCCGCCGCATCCCGGAAGCGGGGATCTGAAGACTTCGTTTCACTATTTCTTCAAAGCAGCGCAGCTCAACCTTGCGGCGGGAAGAATCTTTGAACAGAGCCAGAGTTTTGCCACCAGGATTTTGCAAATGCTTTGGGTAGCTGTGTTGCTATTGGGGACAACCATCGTTGCACTATTTCAACGAAAGCTCTGGCCAACACTTTTGTTATGGCTCCCCGTGCCGTTCTATATGCAGTCGATCGCGCATGGCGGCGTTCCAATCTTCGTTCCCGTCTGGTGGCCGTTTTCTTATTACAACGTGCGCTATGGCGTCGAATTCATTCCCGCGTTCGCGGTTCTTGGTGCGATCGCCGCCTACGGCTTGATCCGCTTCGCTCCGGCCACCCGCAGCGCCGTGACGATTGGTGCAGGTTTTCTGTGCCTCATCTTTGTGACCTACGCTCATGCCTGGCAAACGGGTGTTGTCAGCTACCAGGAAGCCGTGGTCAATGCACGCTCTCGGATTGCGCTCGAAAAGCAGCTGGCGTCGATCTTTGAAACCCTGCCGCCGAATTCGAATTTCCTGATGTACCTTGGCGATCATCCCGGCGCTTTCCAGCGCGCGGGCATTCCCCTTTCGCATGTCATCAATGAGGGAAACCACCGCCCCTGGAAGCGTCCCACGGACCCAGAGGGATTGTGGGAAAGGGCACTCGCGCATCCTTCCTCCTATGTGGATTATGTGGTGTCGTTGAATTCCGACGAGGTGGCGAAAAACGTCAACCGAGATGAGTTAGACGCTATACTGGTCCTTCACATCAGCGGGCAGCCTCCGGCGACGATCTATAGAACCCGCAAGAGTAATCAGCCGCGTTAACCACATCTCGGGCAGCCACTCATCGCGGTGCTCACGCGGTGTTAGAATCCGAGCAAATCATCCCATTCAGGACGGGCAGTGCACATCACCGTAGTTTGGTCAGATTTGTGGAGGTTGGTGATTGCAGCCGTGCTCGGCGGCATCATCGGCCTGGAGCGCGAGGCGAAGCACCGTCCGGCAGGACTGCGCACCAATCTGTTCATTTGCGTGGGCGCCGCCATGTACACGGTGCTTTCCGATCAGCTTGCCGGCCAGCACACCGGCGATCACACCCGCATTGCTGCTCAGATCATTCCGGGAATTGGTTTCATCGGAGCCGGTTCGATCATCCACGCTCGGGGAGATCTGGTTACCGGAATTACCTCGGCAGCAACCTTGTTCGTAGTCGCCTCGGTCGGTATGGCGGTGGGTGGGGGGCTCTACGTGACTGCAATTTTCGCCACCGTGCTGGTGCTCGGGGTGCTTTCCTTGCTCGGGTTGGTGGAAGGTTTTCTGAATTTGAAGATCATGGTTCATTCTTATGAAGTGACCGGCAAAAGCGCAGAGGAAGTCGGGCAGGCGGTGAACGGATTGCTCGAGCCACTGCACTCCATGATGCAGAACGTTCAAGTCGCTGCTACCCCTGTGCACGTACGCGTGCGCTTTGACTGCGAGGGGACGCGCGACAAGCAAGCGCGCATCCTTGCTTTGCTTCGCACCTCTGAAATCTTCGACAGTGTGGCCGCCCTCGGCCCGGTGCAGGCGGAATGACGGCGGTTCCATTCACCAAGGCCAGCGCCTGCGGGAACGACTTCCTGATCATCGATGGAATGCACGCGCCCCCCGATCTGGCGGCTTTCAGTCGGGCGATCTGCGGCCGCCACAACGGGGTCGGCGCCGATGGGGTGGAGTGGTTATTTCCGGCGCAGGACGCGGACATCCGCGCGCGTCTCCTGAATGCCGACGGTGGGGAAGCTGAGATTTCCGGCAATGGCACGCGTTGCGTTGCGGCTTACCTTTGCGCGGATGATCCGCGTGAAAAAGTGACGGTTCGCACCGGGGCAGGTGTCAAGACATGCACCTTGATCTCGCACACGGATATGAGCTTCGAGTTTGAAACCGCCATGGGAGAACCCCAGGTCGGAGACGAATTTTCGATCAAAGTTGCGTTCGGGGAGGTTCGAGGGATTCCGGTCTCGATGGGCAATCCTCATTTCTCGGTTTTTGTGGACGAATTCCCCATCGGCTGGCAGGGAGAAGGCGCGGAGATCGGGAAGCACCATGATTTTCAGCATGGGATCAACGTCGAGTTCGTGAAGGTGCAGAACGCGGAGAGCATTGAGGTCAGATTTTTTGAACGGGGCGTAGGCGAAACGCAATCATCGGGTACCGGATCGTGCGCGGCGGCGGTAGCGTCGATCTTCAGCAAGCGCGCCAAGTCGCCGGTGCGGGTGCACGCTCCCGGCGGCACGCAAACTGTGCATTGGGACGGCCAAGTTCTGCTTCGCGGACCAGCGCAAATCATCTGCCGCGGCGAGTACCTTTTCTAGTATGGCGGCATCAAGGAAAGCGGCAACTCTCAAGCCTCGCTCACTTCGCCCCGGAGACACCGTCGGAATTGTCGCGCCCGCCAGCTATTTCGTTCGCCAGGACTTCGATGCCGGTTGTGAAGCCTTGCGCGGCTTAGGCTATCGAGTCGTATTTGAGGACTCCATCTTTGATCGCGATCTTTATTTTGCCGGCTCGGCCGAACGCCGTGCGCACGAACTCGAGGCCATGTTTTTACGCTCCGATGTGAACGCGGTTTTATGCGCGCGGGGAGGCTACGGCGCGAACTATCTGTTGCCTCTTCTTGACATAAACAAGATCGCCGCCAATCCCAAAGTGCTTGTCGGCTACAGCGACATCACCAGCGTGACCATGCATTTGACCCATGCGGCCGGCCTCGTTAGCTTTCACGGTCCCATGGTGGCGAAGGATTTCGCCAAACAGGACGGCGTCGAGCCAGGTTCATGGGCGGCGGCGCTCGGGGCGAATCGCCCCAACTTTAACTTCACTGCCGATTCCGCAATGCAGGTATTCGTCCCCGGCTGCGCCGAGGGCCTCCTCTACGGCGGGTGTTTGTCCATGCTGGTCGCTTCTTTGGGAACGCCTTACGAAATCTGCACCGAGAACACGGTGCTGTTTATCGAAGACGTTGCGGCCAAGCCGTATCAGATCGACCGCATGCTGATGCAATTGAAACTTGCGGGCAAATTCCGAGAAGTTCGTGGAATCATCTTCGGCGAGATGCTTGATTGCGTTCAGCCCGGCCATCAGCCGTACACGCTCGAAGAAGTGATCATGAGAATAGTGGGGGATCTGGGAGTACCGGTTGTTTACGGACTGCGGTCAGGACATGTTTCACGATCCAACATCACGTTGCCCCTGGGCATCGAAGCGCGGCTTCAAGCCGAGGCTTCGGGCGTCAACCTCGCGATCACAGAATCACCTACAATCTAACTTCCTCGTGTATTTTGATCCCCTTTCGTGGTGAGAATGCCGTTAACGAGGTGAAGGAATACGAACTGAAGAAACATGACGAAGCACATTCATCTGATTGGAATCTGCGGAACCGCGATGGCCTCGCTCGCCGGAATGCTTGCTGAACGAGGGTTCCAGGTCACCGGTTCTGATGCCGCCTCCTACCCTCCCATGTCGGACTTCCTGAAGTCGCTCGGGATTCCGGTGGCGCAGCCCTTTGCGGCTGAGAACCTCGAGCCCAAGCCTGATCTGGCCGTGGTAGGCAACGCCATCTCGCGCGGCAACGTTGAGCTCGAACACCTGCTCAACCAGCGCATCCCCTTTTGCTCGTTGCCGCAGTTGTTGCACGCGGAATTTCTCAAAGGCAAAGAGGTTCTGGTCGTCTCGGGCACACACGGAAAAACCACGACAACCTCGATGCTTTCGTGGATTTTTGAGGTTGCGGGTAGGAAACCGTCGTTTCTCATCGGCGGTATTGCTGAAAACTTCGGCCGGAGTTTTCAGCTCGGAGAGGGCGACCATTTTATTCTCGAAGGCGACGAGTACGACACGGCTTACTTCGACAAGGGCCCGAAATTTCTGCACTATTTCCCCGACGGCCTGATTGTCACCTCAGTGGAATTCGACCACGCCGACATCTATAAAGACCTTGAGGCTGTCGAAACTGCCTTTCAACGCCTGGTAAATCTGGTCCCGCAACGTGGCCGGATTGTCGCCTTTGATACCGGGGAGAGCATTCAGCGCTGTGTGGCGAAGGCCTTCTGTCCGGTCGAGCGCTATGGAAAAAGCGTTGCCGCAAGCTGGAGAATCGAAAATCTCCAATTCAGCCCGAGTGGGACTCTCTGGACAGTGATGAAGAATGGCTCGCGCTGGGCTGACTTCGAGTTCGCTCTGGCGGGTGAGTACAACGTCTGGAACGCGACGGCGGCTGCGGCTCTGGCCAGCAATTACGGCATCTCGCCGGACGCGATCGCCTCCGCCCTAAAGAGTTTCAAGAGCGTTAAACGCCGTTTGGAGGTCAAAGCGGAGGTCCATGGCATGACCATCATCGATGACTTCGCCCATCATCCTACGGCCATCGCCGTTACCTTGAAGGCCCTGCGGTCCCGCTATGCAGGTCGTCGTCTTTGGGCAATCCTCGAACCCCGATCGAACACCCTGCGCCGTAATGTCTTTCAACGCGAACTGGCAAGGAGTCTCTCCGTGGCCGACGAGGTGGTCATTGCGAACGTATTTAAGTCGGAATCAATCCCGGAGCATGAGAGGCTCGACGTGAACTGGGTTGCGGCTGAGCTCGTGCAGGGCGGCCACCACGCGCGCGTTCTCGAGGATGTCGACGCCATCGTGCGCATCTGTGCTCCGGAAATGCGTTCTGGCGACGTGATTGCAATCCTTTCCAACGGCGGTTTCGGCGGCATCTATGAGAAGTTGCCACAGAGCCTGCGAAGTCTTACTCCCTTTGAGGCGGCGCACTGAATGCGCGCAAAGGGGCGACTGGCCTTAACGACGGTCTTGCTGCTGCTGCTGCCTTGCCATGCATTACAGGCGGTGGTCCGTTACACGGTCAATCTGTCCGATCCGACTCGTCATCTGGTCGAGGTCTCCATGGAACTTCCTCCGGGCCCGGATGCGCAGGAGGTCCAGCTCCCGGTCTGGAACGCTCTCTACCAGGTTCGCGATTTTGCCCAGTACATGGATTCCATTCGGGCTTCCGATCTTGCCGGCAATCCCATCCGCTTGACGCCAGTGAACAAGAGCCGCTGGCGAATGACTGGAACCGGGAAGGGTGCGCGTATTGAATATCAAATGTTCGTAAATGACCCGGGCCCTTACGGGGCGGAACTCAATCCACAACATGCCTTTTTCAATCTCGCCGAGATTTTGCTGTATACGGACAGTACTCGTTCTGAGGAAAGCCAAGTCAAGTTCGAGAATGTGCCCGCCGGCTGGAAGGTCGTGACGGCCCAGCCTGAGCCAGCTGCCGGCCTGACGGCTGGGAATTACGATCTTCTGGTGGATTCGCCGGTCGAGATGGGGACATTTCAGGAGACTGATTTCACCGGCAGGTGCGGAACCTACCGGGTGGTGGTGGATTCTGCGAAAGCTTCTTCCATCCTGCCGCGAATTGTCCCTCCGCTCGAGAAGATCACCGAGGCGGCGACTTCCTGGATGAACGACTGCCCATTCCAAACCTACACATTTATTTTTCACTTTACGGCAGATTCGGGTGGCGGTGGTATGGAGCACGCATACGGGACTGCCATTACAGTTTCGAGCGAGGAAATCGACAACGACCTTGACCCCTTCACCTCGGTCAGCGCGCACGAATTCTTCCACCTCTGGAACGTGAAACGGATTCGCCCGCAATCGCTTGAGCCCGTCGGATACACGGGCGAAGACTACACGACCGCACTGTGGTTCAGCGAAGGGGTGGATTCTGCAGTTTCTGATCTCATTCGCCTGAAGGCAGGCCTGCTCGATGAGCACCGGTACTTGTATCGTCTTTCGCAGGGTATTCGTGAGCTCCAGAGTCGTCCTGCACACCTGAGCCAGTCGGTGGAACAGGCGAGCCTGGAAGCTTGGCTGGAAAAATATCCCTATTTTGGCCTGCCGGAACGCAGCATTTCCTACTACAACAAAGGTGAATTGCTCGGAGTTCTGCTCGACCTGCGCATGCGTGAACTCACCGATGGCAAGCAGTCGCTGCAAACGCTGTTCCGCTGGATGAATCAACAATATGCCAAGCGTGGGAAGTTTTTCGACGACACCGAAGGTGTCCTCAATGCCGTCGAGACCCTGACGGGCGCTGATTTCCGTCCATTCTTTGCAGACTACGTCAGCGGAGTGCGGGAGATCCCGTGGGACAGCTTTTTCGCCCCGGTCGGGCTTCATGTCGTAACTTCGGACCTGCTCTACGCGGACCCGGGTTTCGATGTGGTGCAGAAGTTCGATCGGCCGCCCACGATTGTTCGCGTCCGTCCGGGAACGGATGCGGACAAGGCTGGGGTGAAGGCCGACGATGAAGTTATTTCCATCAACGGAGCCAAGCCCGGCCGCGACTTCGGGCAGGAGATCGAGAAGTTAGGGCCCGGCGCTACCATCCATATCGCCGTGCGGCGAGAGGGGGAGCGCCTGGAATTCCAGTGGAGGCTTGAGGGCCGCAAAATGCGGTTCTACGAAATCACTGACTTGCCCTCGATTACCCCTGAGCAAAGACGAGCACGATTGCAGTGGTTGTCTGGGACGTCAACGCAATGATCCGAACTGTCTTCATGCTGGCCTTTTGGGCGCTCGCCTTGCCGATTGTGGCGGTGATCTGCATGCCCTACGCTTTCCTCACCGGAAACATTATGCCGCTCTATCGGCTAGGCATGTGGGGAGCCTTTACTGGCGTTCGCCTGGCAGGAGTGCGTGTAAAGATGATTGGTCTCGAAAAACTGGATGCCAATGCCACCTATATCTTCATGGCGAACCACGTTTCTAACATCGATCCGCCGCTTTTATTGCCCATCATTCCGCGGCGCACATCGGTCATGGCGAGGCATGGGCTTTTTAAATATCCGATCCTTGGCCGGGCGATGCGCATGGGGTCGCTCGTACCGGTGGATCGCGGCCACCGCGAAGCTGGTATTGCCGCAGTACGGGCCGCCGAGCAGGTCGTGAACCAGGGAATCCACATGACCATCTTTGTCGAGGGCGGCCGTTCCTATGATGGCAAACTGATGCCTTTCAAAAAAGGTCCCTTTTATCTTGCAGAGACCTGCCAGGTCCCGGTGGTTCCGGTTACGATCGCTGGCACTCACCATGTCATGCCGAAGGGCAGGTTCGCCGTTAAGTCAGGAGAAGTTGTGGTGACCTTTCATGAGCCTATTCCGACGTCGCAGTTTGGAGAACGTTCTGAGTTGATGGAAAAAGTTCGCAGAACGATTAATGACAGCCTGCCTGAGGAATATCAAAGCGAACCTGCCCGGCAGGTTCGGTGAAGTCCAGTCTCTTGAGCGAAGGCTTCTGAAATTGCCGGCCGCGACTTTGGGCGTGAGCCAAAAACCGGATCTATTTTCCTTTTACTAACTTCACAAGCTCCGGCAGGCGGTTGAACACAGCCACGCAGCGCAGCCACAGCTTGTTATCGATCGCCGGATACCCGCTCACGACGGCACCCGCGGGAACGTCATTCGGAATCCCAGTTTGTGCCGTGGCGATGGCCCCGTCGCCAATCGTGCAGTGACCGGCTACTCCCACCTGTCCGGCAAGGATGACGTTGTTTCCAACTTCGGTGGAACCCGCAAGACCCACCTGGGCGCAAAGCAACGTATCTTCACCGACGCTCGACCCGTGTCCAATCTGCACCAGGTTGTCGATCTTCGTGCCGCGGCGGATGCGTGTTTCGCCTACGCTGGCGCGGTCGATGCAAGCATTCGCCTGAATCTCGACATCGTCGTCGATGACCGCCGGACCGGACTGCACGATCTTGCGCCAATGGCCGGAGCTGTCCTTTGCAAATCCGAAACCGTCTCCGCCGACAACCACGCCGTTCTGCAAGATCACATTGTTTCCGATCCGGCAAAACTCGCGCACGATCGAGTGGGCGTGGGCAACAAAGTCGTTGCCGATCTTGGCTCCGCGATAGATCACCGCATGTGCCAGCACGACAGCGTCTTTGCCGATTTCCACGTCTTCGCCGATCACAACGTAGGGACCGATGTGCGCGTCTCGACCGAGTTTGGCCGATGGAGCGATGACCGCCGTCGAGTGAATTCCTGGGGAATAGCGGGGAGGTTGATAAAACAACTCGAGCGCGCGAGCAAAATCCAGGTAGGGATTCTTGCTCCGCAGCAGAGCAGGGCCGGAATCCGCCGCCAGAAAGTCTTCTGCGACGATGATGGCTGAGGCCTGGGTGGTGCGCGCCAGCGAGGCATATTTCCGGTTTGAAAGGAAGGTCAGCTCGCCGGGCTGGGCTTTGTCGATTCCGGCAATTCCCTTGATTTCCCGGTCGGGAGAACCATTTTCCAGCCGCGTTCCCAGCTGCTGTGCGATTTCAGAAAGTTTCATGGGTTAAAGCGCATTGTAAATCGGAGGAGCCCTGACCGAACCAGGGAGTCGGATCAGCTTGAATTCGGATCATTCTCCGAACATGGGTACCTGGCGCAGATCCTCGGGACCGCGACGCTGGCGTCGAGTGGCGCCGATCACCGCAAGCACGGTAAGGGACTCGAGTGCGGTGCGCGGAATGAACATGCGCTGAACGTTGGAGCGAAGATCGGGAGGATTGATGAGGAACCCGTCTGAGGTGTTCAGACTCAAGTCATTGGGCATGAGACCTTCGAGCACGTCGCCGTCCTTGAACTTGATTCTTACCCAGAGCCCTTCGGCTCGCGGACGAGTGGTGAACGTCTTGCGGGATAGGGAATCGGTGTCCCCAAAATCCCGCACGAAGAAAACACATTTGATGTCCGGCAGCTCAATGGCCACCACGTTGCCGGTGGTATTGAGGAGTTCCAGCTTGCCCTCATGCACAAAGTGCGCGGCGACATGGCCGTTCACGGTGTCGCGGTCCAGCTTGCGAACGATTACTTTCTTGTGGGTCGAAGGCATGGAATCGGGTGATCGGATGATCGGGTTCTCTGGCCATCAGAGACGCCAAGTCCTCCCAAGGCTGAAGAACCCGGTGAGCCGATTCTTTCCGATTCTCGCACTTCCTGCGCCCTTTCCTTCAGGTATCCAGCTCAACAGTAGCCAAAATAATAACGTTATGTTATTTTTTGTAGTTCCCTCAATCTGGCGAAATGAAACCATCCTATTCATTTATAAGCACTTACATCCAATGCCGGCCAAGAATTTCCACAGGCTGTGGAAATCGGGAGAATCGGGATATTGCGATTTGGATGGGACCCAGGGATAGCAGGTGCGGTGTAGCGCAGCAGCTCACGACCCAGAATGGCTGACTACATATATACGATGGAATTGCGGCTGTCGCCCCAGCAGCAGAAGGGCGTCGCCCTAGTTCAGGACGTCGCGCGGAACGCTGGGATGAATCTTTATCTCACCGGAGGCGCCGTCCGCGACATTATTTCTGGTTTCCCGATTCGCGACTTGGATTTCACTGTCCAAGGGAATCCGCTCAAACTACAGAAGGAATTTGAACGGGCGGGAGCCGTGGTTGGCGGTGCCGACGACTACTTCGGAACCTTATATCTGACGCTTCCGGGCGCGGTTCGCGCCGAGATCAGCAGCGCCCGGATTGAGCGTCATGAGAAGACCGGCAAGCCGCCGGTGGTTACGCCGGCGACCATCATTGAGGACCTTCGCCGCCGCGATTTTTCTGTCAATGCGATGGCCCTATCGTTGAATCCGGGTTCTCGCGGCCTGCTGATGGACCCCTTCAACGGAGCGGCCGATATCGAGCTGAAAGTTCTGCGCATTCTTCACAACTACTCGTTTGTCGAAGACCCTTCGCGATTGATTCGCGTCTCCCGTTTTGCGGCGCGATTCCATTGGCCGATCGAGGAGCGCACCCAGGCGCGTTACGATTCGGCAAAAGAGAACAACTATATCGAGTACATCACTGATCGCGCCATTGGATACGAGATCGAGCAGTTGGCGTATGAAGACGATCCCCTGAATGTCGCACGGGTATTTGAAAAAGAAGGCTGGCTGAAGATATTGAGCCCGCATTGGACTACCGCCAAGATCGACACCAACGGGCTTTCTCAATTGATGAAGACGCGTCAGCAGATGGTGGATCTGGGCTATACGCCCGCGCCCGCACCTGCGATGCTTCACTTCTTGACCGCCCGTTTGACCGAAAAGGAATCCACCGACATCCGCAAGATGATCCCGCGGCGCGATTTGGCGGAAGCCTGGCGCGATCTCGAAGATCACGCCAAGGAGCTTTCCAAGCGCCTCACCGGAAAAGAGGCGGCCACGCCTTCGCGAACTTGGAAGTTGCTGTCGGGGGCGCGTCCGGAGATGGTTTTGTTCCTGGCGGTTACCTCGCGGCAGCAAGCCGTTGCGCAGAAGATCAAAAACTTCTTTACCAAATGGCGTGAGGTGCAGCAGAAGATCCCGCTGCCTGAGATGACGGAGTTGCAAATTACGCCGCAACTCCACACCTATCCAAAGATCGCAGAAGACGTTTTCATGCTGCTGCTCGACGGAAAAATGCGCTCCCGTACTGAGCGCCTGAACTTCTTGAAGCCGCTGGCACCGCCACCACCCCCTCCCCCTCCTCCGCCCAAGAGGGGACGGGGGAAAGCCGGAGCTGCCGCCACTCTGGCGCAGGCAGCCGGACAGACTCCAACCAAAGGGAAGAAGAAAGGCAAGGGCGAGCCTGCTCCTGCCGTTCCCGCCGCGGCTCCCGCAAAGGCGGTGAAAAGTGCAGAGCCGGGGAAAGCATCAAAGTCTGCCGAAAAGCCCGCCACCGCGCAAAAGGTGGAAGCGAAGAAGCCAGGAATGCCGTTGGCAAAAAAGGCCGCCGCCAAGCCGGCCAAGAGCGCGAAGAAGAAGCACTGAAGTCACATCCGCTTGCTGAGGTCCAATCCAAACTGAGGGCGGCGGTAGGTCCCAGTGATTCTCACCGGTACGGCCATTTCATGAGGCTTTTTCTTGAAGAACTGCTCAATCACCTTTGCGAAAGCTGCTTTGATTCCGTGGGTAGCTTTGGCCAGGCTGGCCGCCGTCGTCAACTCGCCGTGCAGCTTCACTCGCTGATCAAGGAGTCCAAATTCACCGTTAAGGTCTGCCCGGGCATCCTGATCGGTCACCACCAACTCGGAAAACTGTGCTACCCCGTTTCCCACTGATACGCGGCCGCGAATGCTGGCCGGCACTGTGGGATCGGGGCGTTTCTGGTCAGGCACCTGGGCGATCTTGCTTAAGCTCAGCTGTGTCTGCTCGCTCGTGAAGCGCGCGTTTTCGATGTCAAACGTGCTCGCCAACCCGAGCTTCTTTTCGAACTTCTCTTTGCCGGGCGGGATCGTCACTTGCATGCGGAACCGCACATTTCCGGTGACAGGGGATTGCGCGCTATGGATGAAGGGATGAAAGGTATCCTCGATTGTTCCGTGCTCGCATTCAATCGCGAGCGCGGCGACGCGGCTCCCGCTGGGGTTACGCGCAATACTCCCGTGTACCCTGAGGTCATCTTTTCCAAACTGTGCTCTTACCCATCGAAGCATCACGTCGCCGGTTGCGCCGTTTACCTGTGCCAGGAATTCTGTCTTTAACGGCAACCCGTGATGTGTGCTGACCACGGTCAGTTCGGGTGTCGAGGTTAGTCCCTGAACGGCCAGGTTGTCGAAGGTCCCACGGAATCGTCCTTGGGACGAAACCAGGCCCTCGACGGAGTGTAACTCGCTCAAGTCTGCATCTTGGAGACTGTACTCGCCATCGAGCGCGGTCTTTTCCCGAGCCAAATTGTCCCACGGCCCGAAATGACCGGAAACCAGCAACAGTCCGTGGGGAAGCGGATTGTCGAGTTTGGCGATGAAACTCGATTGACCGCCTCCGCCGAGGTTTTTCACCTCCAACTTGTGAAACACGAACTGCAGGGACTTGCTAGGAGAACTGCGAGGGACATCCAGCACGGCATCGTCTGCAATCAGGCGGTCCACCACCGTAACAGGGGACTTCGGATCCGGTTTGCTCTGCTCTTTCTGCCAGTTTACCCGCGCGCCTTCAGCTCGAATGATGGAGACGTGGTGATGAAGCATACCCAAGAAACTGCTGCGAATGGTGAGCCGCTCGATCGTGATCAGCGGGGGGCCGGATTGCTCGCGCTGAAAAACCACGCCTTCAGCGATGCAACCGGGCGGGAAGTACTTTGGCTTGAAGCTGTGAAAGCGTACGGATGCAGAAGCGGCCTCGCCCAGTCGGCGTCGCACCGCCCCCTCGGTAAAAGGCCAGTAGTGCTTGAGCAGCAGAGCCGCGCTGAAGACAAGAGCAAGCAACCCGGCCGCCACCACCAGCAAGCCTTTGCCGATCCGGGATTTTGGCAGCCACCGCTCCATGACGTGTGCAGGCCCACAAAACAGCCCCAGCTTTCCTTGGATTCATCGGACAGCGTGCTGTTGCCCGAGCTCCTTGATTGCTCATCCTTGACACGAGGAATAAACCAACGCTCCTCGGCGTCATCCAATCGATCCCTATGGCCGACATCATCAATCTGAATACCGCAAGCCCTAAAGAACTGACCCAGCTGCCTGGGGTTGCCAAAAACGTCGCTTACAACATCGTCAGCCATCGCAAGCGACATGGATACTTCACTCATTGGGAGGAGCTTCTCGAGGTGAAGGCATTTCCCTTCGAAGCGTTGGATCGGCTCAAAGCACGGGCAACCCTGCTGCCCATCGACGGCGTGCGTCCCGAGGAGTTTGGTCCGCGCCGCCTCAAGGCGGAGCACTTGGAGCGCCAGGCTAAGAAGACCCACGGCTACACCAAGGCGATTCGCAACACCCGAAATCGCGATCGCCTCAAGCGCGCCTCGTAACTAGCCGGAGCGCTCCAGCCGAAGGCGAGAAGAGCCCTGAACGGATGGCCTGAGCCGATATAATGGGGTGAACGGCCGGATTCGTGCCGTTTCGGTTTTCACATGCCAAACCTATGGTTGCGAGTTGCGCTCGCGCTCTACGGGCTCGGTCTCGTGTACGTGCTGGTAGCGCTCACCCGCACCAGAGAAATCTTCGATCGAATCGCACTGCACGCCGCTTATCTCGGCATGGTCTTTCATTTCGTCGCGATCGCCGAGGCCGTGAATCAGCAGGGCGAACTTGGGCTGGCGACTCTACCACTTGGGGGGTCGATCTTGGCCTTCCTCATCATGGTGGTTTTCCTGCTGGTCTACATGGTCTATGGGACCACCTCGCCTGGAATTGTCGTCTTTCCCCTGGTCTTCATTCTGACGTTCTTGGGTGTAATGCGGCAGGAGCCTTTTGTTCTGGCTTCGGAGACCGCCAAGCGGGGCTGGCTGATCGCGCACATTTCCCTGATTTTCTCCGGATACGCGGCGCTGGTGCTCAGCTTCAGCGCCAGCCTGGTTTATCTGCTGCAAGAGCGGGCTCTCAAGGCAAAGCGCTCGGCGTGGCTGCTTTCCCGCTTCCCAGCTCTTCAGGTCACCGATGAGATCGGCCTGCGTTCTTTGCTGATCGGGTTCCCCTTCATGACCGCTGGATTGGCCATTGGGCTCGTAATCGCGCAGATGAACTTCGGGCATATCAACTTCCGCGATCCCAAAATCCTGGTAACGCTGCTGACCTGGGCGGTTTATCTGTTTCTTCTCTATATGCGTTGGAGCGCGGGATGGCGGGGCCGGCGAGCTGCGTATCTGGCGGCGGGAACCTTTGTCATGGCGATTATCGCTTGGGGTGCGAATTACTTCAGCACGATTCATCAGCTGGGGAAACCATGAACCTGCAACTGCTTGGGGTGAATCACCGGACAGCGCCCGTTGAAGTGCGGGAGCGTCTGGCCATCCCCGAGCGCAAGCTTCCGGAAGCTTTGCAAAGGCTCATGGCGCTTCCGGGTATGAACGAAGGCCTGATTCTAAGTACCTGCAACCGGGTGGAAATCGTCGCCCACACGGCCAATGGCAGCACCGACCTGCGGCATTTTCTCAAGCAGTACTTTGAGGTTGATCCGGCGCCTTATGAACCCTACCTGTACGAGTTCCGCCAGGACGATGCAATTCGCCACATTTTCCGGGTGGCTTCTAGCCTCGACTCCATGGTCATCGGCGAGCCGCAAATCCTTGGTCAGATCAAAGAAGCCTATGCTACCGCCCGCGCCGCCGGCACCGTGCAGTCGCTTCTTGACTTGCTTCTTACTCGCGCCTTCGCGGTTGCCAAACGGGTGCGCACCGAAACCCTGGTGGGCTCATCGTCGGTCTCAGTAGCCTCGGTTGCTGTCGAACTGGCCGGCAAGATTTTCGGATCACTCGAAGGCAAGCACGTCTGCATCGTGGGCGCCGGGAAGATGTCAGAGCTTGCCGCGCGGCATCTGATCGCCCGGGGTGCCGGCCCCGTATTCGTCGCCAACCGCACCCATGAGCGCGCATGTGCCTTGGCCGAGCGCTTCGGGGGGCAAGCGATCAGATTCGATCAACTCTACGATCACTGCGAGCGCGCCGATGTCGTAATCACCTCGACAGGTGCTCCCGTGCCCATCTTTCGCCGCGAACACGGTGAGCGATTTTTAGCCAAGCGGAAGAACCGCCCCATGTTTTTCATCGACATCGCTGTGCCACGCGATGTCGACGCGGAGATGAACAAGCTTGACGGCATCTTCATCTATGACATCGACGACCTGCAGGAGGCGGTCTCATCACATGTCCAAAGCCGCAAGCAAGAAGCCGAGCACGCCGAAAGCATTATTCAGACCGAGGTCGCGCGATTCCATGCGCGTCTGCAGACGCTTCATGTCGTTCCAACCATTGTTTCCCTGCAGGATCAATTCGAGACCATTCGTCAGGCGGAACTTGATCGCGTGCGCGGGCGCCTGGGCAAGCTCACACCCGAACAGGAACTGGCGCTCGACGCTCTCACCCATGGGATCATTAATAAGATCATGCACATGCCGATCCGCACGCTGAAGACCGCTGCCGGTCCAGAGATGGGGATCCTTGTAGAAATGTTCCGTAAAATCTTCAATTTACACGATAAATCTCCAGGTCTACTGGAAGCTGAGGCCAAAGCTCCCGAAGACCTTAAGAAAGGGCAAGGGAACTAGGGGTTGCGTCTCAAGATCGGTTCTCGCGGATCTCAACTGGGACTCTGGCAGGCGAATCACATTGCCTCTCGCCTGCGGGGAGAGGGGCACGAAGTCGAGGTCGAGATCATTCACACCACCGGCGACAAGATCACCGAGGTCGCGCTCGCGAAGGTGGGCGCGAAGGGAATGTTCACCAAAGAAATTGAGGAGGCACTGGCCGACGGCCGCGTCGATCTTGCCGTCCACAGCTTAAAAGATTTGCCAACGGAGCTGGCGCCTGATTTTGAACTCGCCGCCATTCCCACGCGCGAGGATCCGCATGACGTGTTCTGCTCGGTGAATTATTCGGGCATTGAAGCCTTGCCTCAGGGTGCGCGGATGGGGACGAGCAGCCTGCGTCGCGAAGCCCAGCTGCGAGCGGTTAGGCCAGATCTTGTCGTTCACCCCCTAAGAGGAAATGTGGATACCCGCCTGCGGAAGCTCGAATCTGGCGAATACGATGCGATCATTCTGGCTTCGGCCGGACTGCGACGTCTGGGGAAGACGGAGCGCATCCGCCAGCTCCTCCCGGTAGAACTGATGTGCCCTGCGGCGGGGCAAGGAGCGCTGGGAATTGAATCACGAAGAGGAGACGGCGCGGTGCGAAAAGCCCTCTCCTTCCTCGACGACCTTGCTGCTCGTTCCGAGACCACATGCGAGCGGGCTCTGCTGCGACGGCTAGGCGGAGGATGCCAGGTGCCGATCGGAGCCAGCGCCAAATGGCAGAGCGCGAAACTTCACCTCGACGCGATTGTCGCCAGCCCGGATGGCAAATCGCTGCTTCGCGAATCGCTCGACGGCACCGATCCCGTACCCTTGGGCGAGCAAGTCGCCGAGAAGTTGCTCTCCCGTGGTGGCGCTTCCATCCTCGATCAGGTTTACGGAACCGAGAACGCCCAACCGCCGCAGCCATGAACCAGCTCAAACCTCTTGCCGGTACCCGTATTCTCGTCGGCCGTGCGCCCCATCAGGCCAGCGCGTTCTCGGCGGGACTGAAAGATCTCGGCGCGGAAGTCATCGAAATCCCATTCCTTGAAATCCGTCCCCCGAGATCTTATCAGGGGCTCGATTCGGCCTTGAAGCGGATTGCCGAATTCGATTGGCTCATCCTGACTAGCGTCAATGGCGTCGACGCCGTAGCCTCGCGGCTAGAACGGCTGAAGATCAGGATGGAGGCGCTGTGCTCCCTGCAGATAGCCGCCATTGGCCCGTCGACAAAGGCGGCTTTAGAGAAGCTGGGTTTAAAAGTGGAAGTCGTTCCTAGGCGATATATAGCCGAATCGGTGGTCGAGAGCCTGCGCGAAAAAGTGCGGGGGAAGCGGGTGCTCTTGGCTCGCGCCAGAGTGGCTCGCGACGTGATTCCCCGCGAGTTGCACAATCTAGGAGCCAAGGTCGAAATCGTGGAAGCCTATGAGACGAGGGTGCCGGCGACTTCCGAGAAGAGTATTCGGATGCTGATGAGTGATCCCGGGCGCCGCCCGAACCTTATCGCTCTTACCAGTTCCTCGAGTGCCAAGAATTTCATGCACCTCCTTGGCGGGGACCGCGCATCCCGCAGGGAATTGGCGGGCATTCAGTTTGCCTCGATCGGTCCCGTCACATCCGCAACCTTGCGCGAACTCGGGCTTCCCGTGCACATCGAAGCCCGCGAATTTACCATCCCCGGTTTAATTCAAGCCATTCTTGCGAGTTGAAAATCAATTGTTTCCGCCAAAGACAGTGAAGCGGATCCCAGCAAGGACCCGGCTTCCTGCAGCTCTGACGGGGTTGGGGGTAGCTGGGGGGCCGGCTCGCCACTTCTTACTCGGTCAACTTGCAGCCGCAGTCTGCAGGTTTCACGTGTGCCTTCAGGAAGTTCGTCACCCTCTGATAGGCGTCGATCTGGTTTTCGATCTTCGAAAACCCGTGGCCCTCGTTCTCGTAGATCCTGGCTTCTGCAACGCCGCCTTGCTTTTTTAGCGCTTCGATCACCTGGGTTGTTTCTTCAGGAGGGCATCGCGGATCATTCGCTCCCGCTAGCAACAGCAGAGGCGCTTTGACTTGATTGAGGAAAAACAGCGGCGAACGCTCGCGAAAAAAATCCGGATTCTTGTCCGGGTCGCCCATGGTTGCGCGGTCGGACTGCTGCAGCAATGGATCTTCGTGCTGAATCTCGGTGAACCAGTTCACAAAAGGCACGATGGGCACGCCCGCGGCCCACAGGGTCGGCGCTTTGGTAACCGCCATCATCGTAAGATAACCGCCGTAGCTGCCGCCCATCACGATCAGCTTCTTTTTATCGGGATACCCTGTCTGCATCAGGAAGTCGGCCGCAACAAGCACGTCCTCGAGATCGCCTCCGCCCATGTCGAACAAGTTTGCCTGCTGAAATTCTTTCCCATACCCGGTTGAGCCGCGATAGTTGGGGGCGATCACCATGTAGCCCTGGTTGACGATGTGCTGGATGAAACGGTTGAAGGAATTCACCGATTGCGCCGCCGGCCCACCGTGGATGTACACAATTGCTGCGTTCTGACCACTGCGCTGCATGTTGCGCGGAACATACAGCAACGCGGAGATTGTCCACTTGCCATCGCGGCTGGGATAATGCACCAGAAACGGTTCCACAAAATGTTGTGAGGAAATTCCCGCCACGAGCGATCTGGTGACCTGCGTGGACTTGCCGGTCGCGAGATGATAAACCCAAGCGTCCTTCGGCGCATTTGGGCCATTGTGGTAGTACAGCAACTTCGAACCATCGTGGCTGAAGGCTGACTCCGCGCCTCCTGGCTCATTCACACCCTTGGGAAGGGGGAGGGGAGTGTTTTTCCCGGTAAGGAGGTCGTGACGATAGATCTCCGTGTCTCCGTCAATGTCGGCTACGAGGATCGTGCTCTTCCCATCCGGCGAAAAATTGCGCCCGGAAACCTGCCACTTCTCCTGGGTCAACCAGTGGATCTTCTTACTCGCGATCATCAGCAGGCCGGCGTTCTGGTAACCGTTGCCAGCATCTGAGGTGACGAGCAGGGAAGTCCCATCCGGCGAAACATCGTTGGCCGCGTAAAGAGACTCGCCCGAGTGCGGCGTGAGCAGGGTGTTCTTACCCGACAAGACTTCAACCACGCAGATATTGGAATTCGTACCTTTCGCTTCTTCTTGCGTGTAGGCGAGGAAGTTTCCGTCTCTTGACCATACGGGATTGGTATTCAGCTTGTCCGCTGGCGTGTTCGCGGTCAAATGTTTGGTTTCACGCAGGAGCGTGTCGAAGACATCAATTTCGTAGGACGATGACGTCTTGGGTCTTACCATGTACGCCAGATAGCGTCCGTTCGGCGACCACGTCGGATTCTCTTCCGAGACCTCCCTTGTCTTGGTGACGTTCACGACCTGCCCGGTTTTGGGTGAGGTGAAGAAAATATCCCACTGCTCATCGCCCTCGTAATCGGATTGATAGGCGATCCATTTCCCATCCGGTGACCAAGTCGGATGCGTTTGACGTTGATCGCTGATCGTGAGCTGCGTGGGCCATCCGCCATCCGCAGGCACCAGCCATAGGTTGTACCTGCCGGAGATGTTGGAGACAAAAACGATGTTTTTGCCATCCGGCGACCAGGCCGTATCACCCACCTGCCGGGTCATGTAGAGGCGCTGCAGGGAAAGACTCTCCTCACCCTGCTCCACATCCGCATCGGGTTTCGCAGTGATTTGCTGGGGATCGGTGATTGCCTTTGGAGGCAGGATCTGTGAAGAAACAACGACGTTCATCGCTAGCACCATGGCAGCCGAACCCGCGGCTGTGCTAAGCCTTCTCCCAGTTTTGCGCATGGCCGATCTATTTCACCAGCAAGACTGACGGCTGTCCAGTAAGGCTGACCGAGGGAGTGGTGGCCGGGTTTAGACGTCCGGTGGGCGCCGTACCGCTTACACTTACGACGGAATTCGCCGTATACACGGACATCGTGGAGCCGCCCCTGTCGGGCACGAATAAGACGCTCCCGTCCGCGGTGATGCCCCCCGGTCCCGGGCTTGAGGAAGTGGACACGTCGGGAGGTATGAGCGCTATGAGCGCCCCGGTTGAGCTGTTGTATTGGTTCTGCGAAATCTGGTTGGATCCGGAATCGACCACGTACACGAAGTTTGCCACTGGATTGACGATCAACGAGGTCGGGGTGATCCCAGAAGCAAAGGGTGAACCGGGAACGGCAATCAGCGATCCATTTGCACTGGGGCAGGCAGGTGAAACCTGAATGCATGCGGTAAAAACACTGACATTATTGGAACCGGAGTTCGCAACAAATAAATTATTCCCATCTGCAGATGTGCAGGCGCTGGTTGCGGCGGTGAATCCGGCGCATCGGGAGAACGCCATGCCGGTGGGACTGGTGCCCGCGGTGTAGCTCGTTGGGGGCAAGGTCAGTGCGCCGCTGGTTGGGTCATAGGTAAAAAGTTGGACGGTATTTGTGAACTGGTTGCTGACGTAGAGGAAGTTTCCCGCTGGTGCCGCAATCACCCCTGTAGGTCCAGATCCGGTTACGTCTCCGAGGACTTCAGTGGGGAACGGGTTGCCTACCTGGGTCAGGGTTGTTCCGCTGATCGTGAAGACCGAAATGGTGCCCGACGTCGGATCAGCGAACGTACCCTGGTTGGCAACGAAAAGAAACTTGCCAGACGGGTCGACGGCGAGCGCCACGGGAGTCTGGCCGGAGGGCACGGTTGCAGTCGTGCAACCCTGGGATCCAGCACAAGCCGGCTTCAGGGATTGATCACCATTGATGGTGTAAATTGCCACCGTATCATCACTCGAGTTGGCCACGAATAGGACCTTCCGGTCCGGGGTTATCGCGATTGCGGCTGGTTGGGCTCCGGTCGCAACCTGGCCGCCCACGGGCGATGTCGCGCCCGTGCCGAGATTCACGGCGAAAGCCGACAGCTTCTGGTCGCCGCTGGTCGCTACCCAAACATATCCGGTCGTGTTTACGTTGGTCGAACTGCTACAGCTCATCAATGCCGCCAGCGGCAGGATCACGAAAGCCAGCGCCCAACCCGACTTCATGCGCATTCGTCTTTGTCTCTCCGGATCGTAGAGTTGCAACACGGTTGTCGATCCCAATGGATGCCGGATCCACTTCCAGGCCATCCCGTACGCGCATCGCTTTGGAGCTAGTCCACTCCAGAGCCAAAGTCGCGTATAAGACCGGGACCGTTGAAGCTTGAAAACCTGAGATTTCTGAAAGGCTTACCCCAATTGTGTATCAGGAATGGGCAGAAAAGAGCAAACCGCCCCGGTCAGTCTAGCCCAGTTGCCGCAGGCGCCTGCTGTGTCCGGGCTTCCCCGGCAGCCGTAGACTGCAGGGGAAGCCGGATTTCAACTGACAGCCCACCCTCTGGCAAGTTGGATGCGACCACCGAGCCGCCATGCAGCCTCACCGCTTGATCAGTAATTGCCAACCCGAGACCCACCCCTCCGGTCGAGCGGCCCCGGGCGTCGTCAATGCGGTAAAAAGGACGGAATATCTTTTCCAGGGACTCATCCGGCACTCCGGGCCCGGAATCCGTCACTCGGATCAGCGCCTCGGCAGAATTCACGCGTTGCACCTCCTCGGCGCGCACCTTGACCGTGGTCCCTTCCCGCGAATAGCGGGTGGCATTCCGCACGACATTTTCAATGGCGCTGCGTAACAAGGCAGGGTCCCCTTCGGTGGGAAGTTCGTCCAGGATCTCGGCCTCCACACGGCAGTTTCGCGCTTGGGCTTCGAAATCTGCGTCGCGGGCGACCTCTTCTACCACGTCTTCCAGCCGCACAGGAATCTTGTGCAAGCTTCCCGCCCCACTTTCCAATCGGGCGATCGTGGTCAGACTCCCTATCAGTTCGTTCATGCGGCTGGTTTCCAGATTGATCCGGTCAAGAATCCCCTCGGCCTCCGGTCCGGTGCGCTGTCGGGCGAGCTCAAGCGCTACGTTCAGGCGCGCCAAGGGCGAACGTAATTCGTGCGAGATATCCTTCAGCAGCCTTGACTGGGCGCTCACCAGTTTCTCAATCTGCTCGGCCATGGTGTCGAAATCCCTCACCAAATGTGAGAGCTCATCCTTAAACAATCCGGTTTCGCCAGCTCGAGCCGAGAGGTCTCCGGTGGCTAGTTTCTGGGTTGCTTTTCGTAGCCTCAGGATGGGAGAGGTCAGATACCCGGCAAGCACATAGCAGACGAGCCCGGAAGTCAAAACCGCGATAAAAAGGCCTAGCAACGGGACCCCATTCGGCCCAAAGAAGGCCGTTTGCCCGGGAGGAAGCTCCGTTACCAAGATGTAATGACGTCCATCGGCTCCCCAGGTCTCCGCTTTCAGTGTCTGGATATGGGGATTCAACCGGCCTAAGAAAGTGTCGGCGGTTCGGTGCTTGCCAGTAGCGGTTTCCGAAATCCAGGGCGGGACGGGGCGGTCCATGAGTGGACCGTGCTCGTCAAACAGCATGGCATGAACGCGACGGGTATCGTGGTAGGTCCTTAGATAGTCGCGAAGCTTCCCGGATCCACCCGTTTGGTAGACGGCAACAGCATCGTCCAGAGTCTTCGGCAGCAGGGCCTCAATTTCCGAGATTCGCCGCGTCGGCCTCATGGCTACGGTGACCAGGATGGCGAGCACCAGGAATAGTGCCTGCGCCAGCCAGAACGATAAAAAGATTCTGAGGAACAATCTCATCGCGCCAGGCTCTTTTTCGGTGAATTGGAGGGTCGCGCCAGAGCGAAGATGTAGCCAGAGCCGCGGATCGTCTTGATGTGTTCTTCGCTGTCAGAATCTTCCAGCTTGCGCCGGATTTTGCTCACATGCATATCGATGCTGCGATCAAAGGGGGAAAATTTGCGGCCCAAGACTTCATCAACCAGAGCTTCGCGCGTGACCACGTGGCCGGCCTCGCGTAGGAGGACCTGGAGCAAGCTGAATTCAACAGATGTGAGTTCAACCGGCTTGCCCCGATGGGTCACGGATCGCGTAGCGGGATCAAGTTCAACATCGCCCACGCGAATTACGTCTGGCACAGCTGCTTCGCCCTGGGCGCGCGTTCTCCGCAACACGGCCCGAATTCTTGCGACCAACTCGCGTGGATTAAATGGCTTCGGCAGGTAGTCGTCGGCGCCGATCTCCAGGCCCACGATGCGGTCAACATCCTCACCGCGTGCAGTGAGCAGCACCACGGGCAGTTTCGAGGTGTCCCGTATTTTTCGCAGAACGTCGAATCCATTCATCCCTGGCAGCATCACGTCGAGCACCGCCATCAGGTGCTCGCCGCTGAGCGCCCGGCTTAGCCCGATTCGCCCATCGTGAACGCAGTCGACCTGAAAACCTTCCGGCCGCAGGTACTCGCTTACCAGGGAACAGAGTTCCACGTCGTCATCGATAACCAGAATTCGATCCACGCCTTTCATTTTATGGACGGTAGCTCCTGAAGCCGAGTAAAGAATCGTCAAATCCGCCGATTCTGATTTTACAAAGATTTACCCGAATTACCGCACTCTTTACCATCAAAACCCTATTTTCCGTGTTTCTATTCTTCGTAGGGCACAACCTCGGCAAACCGTCGAGAACCAGGAGGACGCGGTGAATTTAAAATTTGAAAAAATCGCATTATTTGCAGTACTAGGGTTGGTGGCCATTGCTGGAGCGGCCTTTGCTCAGCAGGAAGGTGGGGGAAAGCCCCCGCACCACGGTTTCCGTGGCATGCATGGCGCCATGATGGGCGACCCCGGCTTTGGCAGGATGTTACATCAGCTGAACCTCACCGATGATCAAAAGGCTCAGGTGAGGAAGATCTTCGAAGCGGAAAAACCCAACCTGAAGCCGATCATGCAGCAGCAGTTTCAATCGCATCAGCAGATGATGCAGCTGATTACCAGCGGCAACTTTGACCAGGCGAAGGCCACTGCCATCGCCACCCAAGAAGCCCAAAGCCACATCCAGATGCAAGTGGAGCACGCGAAAATGGCTTCCCAAATCTACCAGCTGCTTGATTCCACGCAGAAAACAAAAGTGGCCGACATGATGGCGAACCACCAGCAGCGCATGCAAAAACAGCTGCAAGGCCAGGGCGATAGCCAGCCCGCTCCGCCGGAGCAGTAGCCCGGCGGTCAATCCAGTTAGGGCGGACACGTCCGCCCTTGTTTTTTGGAGGAGCCCGAGGTCGGAAATGGCGAACAATCAGGAATTTGTCAATATCGTTGCACGCGAGATTTCCTCTGGCATCGATCGTGCCCTCGGTTTTTGGTTGGGCCGTATCGAGTTGGAACTTGTGGATGCCAGTTTCACGACGGCGCAGCGGCTCGCTGCCATTGAAGCCATTGTCCACGAATACAAGCAATGCAGTGGACGGGACGAACTGGTCTCGGCGTAGGAGCTCATGAACGCCGACGAGTTCATTTCCTGGTTGCTGCATTCGGATTGGTACCTGGTTGGCGGCTGGATACTGTCTCTGGCAGTGGCCGTCATCCTGTGCTTTACCAGCCTTCCACCCAAATTGGGCCGCTCGCGAAATTCCGAGCCCGGGGAGCCTCCCGCATAGCTCGCCCGCATTCTGCACCCGGCGCTGGTAGAATCGCATCTACTAGCTCATGCTGGAACAGCTTCGTCCTCTCTTCCCATATCTAAAAAAGTATCGCGGGAGTTATCTTCTCGGGACGATCTGCGTCTTCTTCAACAACGGTGTCTGGATCCTGTTTCCCCTGGTCATCGGTCGAGCGATTAACGACTTAACGCGTCATACCATCACCGGCCACAGGCTCATGATCCACGCGCTTTCTTTGCTGGCGGTTGCCGCCACAAAGGGAATTTTTCAGTTCCTAACGCGCTGGATCGTAATTGGGGTCTCACGAGAAATCGAATTCGACCTGCGGAATGATCTATTTCTGCACTTGGAACGCCTGTCCTACGCCTTTTATCAGCGTACTCGTACCGGCGACATTATGGCGCGCGCCACCAATGACCTGAATGCCGTCCGCATGTTGCTCGGTCCAGCCATCATGTATTCGGCGAACACCATCGTATTCACTGCGGGCGCACTGGCCTTCATGCTCTCCATCAGTCCCGCGCTGACGCTGTACGCCTTTCTGCCGCTTCCGCTCGTCAGCATCGCCATTCAGTACTTCGGGCGCCGCATCCATGAGCGCTTCGAACGAATTCAGGCAATGTTCTCCGACATTTCCGCCCGTGCGCAGGAGAACTTCTCCGGCGTGCGGGTGATCCGTGCTTACGTTCAGGAGGACGCAGAGGTGGCAGGATTCGAGAAGTCGAATCGTGAGTATATCGCTCGCAGCCTGAAACTGGTCCGCCTCATGGGCATGCTCTGGCCAACTCTTGAAACCATGCTTGGGCTAGCGATCGTTCTGGTCCTCTGGATGGGGGGGCGTGAAGTGATCGCCGGGCAAACGACGGTTCGTCTGGTGTCATACCTGGGCACCCCGACCACGCTTAAGCTTTACGGCGCGCTCGACGTTGGCGGATTTGTTGCCTTCAACACCTATATGGTCCAGCTCACCTGGCCGGTGATCGCTCTGGGTTGGGTGATCAATATCTTCCAACGAGGGACAGCTTCCCTTGGCCGCATTCACCAGTTGATGCAGGAGCGGGCAGAAATCACCGACGCGGCTGGAGTTACTTCTTCCAGCGCAAGGGAATTGAAAGGCGATGTAGAGTTTCGCAATCTGAAGTTTGCCTACGGCGGTGTGCACGTTCTTGAAGGTATCGATCTGCACATACCGGCAGGCTCCAGCTTGGCCATCGTTGGACCGACCGGCTCAGGCAAGACTACGCTCGTGAGTCTGATTCCACGAATCTACGACGCCGAGCCGAACGCGGTGCTGATCGATGGGAAGCCAATACGCGAATATGCACTTGCCGATCTGCGCCGTAACATCGGCTTCGTTCCTCAGGAAACCTTCCTCTTCAGCGAAACGATTCGCGAGAACATAGCATTCGGTGTGCAAAACGCCACTGACCACGACGTCCGCTGGGCGGCCGATGCGGCCAATATCGCCGCCGATATTGAAAGCTTTCCCGATCAGTACAACACCGTCGTTGGCGAGAGGGGCATCACCCTCTCCGGAGGACAAAAACAGCGAACGGCGATCGCGCGCGCCCTCATTCGCAATCCTCGGATACTAGTGCTCGATGACGCTCTGTCCAGCGTGGATACCCAAACCGAAGACAAGATCCTGAACCACTTGCGCGAGGTAATGCAGGGCAGAACCACCATTTTCATCTCGCATCGCGTCTCCACGGTTCGCAATGCCGATCGCATCGCCGTCCTCCACGGAGGGCGTATCGTCGAGATCGGCACGCATGAAGAGCTGCTGGCCCTCAATGGCTACTATACGGACCTTTACAACAAGCAATTGTTAGAAGAAGAGCTCGCCGAAGTCTGAGTCGCCCCGAAAGACGACGGTTCTGGTTGGCCCTGGTTCAGGATCATCCTCTAATCCCCCTGTCTGTCAGCTGCGCCGTGATGAAGAGCCTGAGACGGCTTGGTGACACCCCGCTCTAGGCCAATCCGTTACAATCCGCACATGAAGCGCCGACCCATGCGCGAGTTATTGGACGAAGATCTGGGTACTCCTGCCGAGGTTGCAGCTTCTTTTCGCGACTTGCGCTGGTTCAACCGATGGTTCGGCGGATTGTCCACCACTCGACGCCTACTGCAAACGGTTGCACGCCTGAGCGGGCGAAATCGCTTTACATTGCTTGAAGTTGCCTCCGGAGATGGGTATCTCATGCGCACCGTCGCCGAACAGCTTGAGCGTGAGGGCATTCGGCTCGACGTTACGCTACTCGATCGCGCCCCCTCACATTTGCCTGCGAACGGCTCGATGCCGAAGATCAGCGCCGATGCCCTCAATCTCCCGTTTCGTGATTCGGCTTTTGACCTGGTGTCGTGCTCGCTCTTTGTTCATCACTTGCCCCAGGAGCAGGCAACGGAATTTGCCCGTGAAGCTCTTCGAGTGTGCCGCATCGCTGTGCTGGTCCACGATCTTATTCGACATCCTCTTCATCTCGCGCTGGCATACGCGGGGGCACCGCTTTATCGCAGTCGAATTACGCGCAATGATGCGCCGGCCTCTGTGTGGCAGGCCTATACGGTGGAGGAAATGAGGGGTTTTTTTCGGGAAGCTGGAGCCTCCGAAGTGAGCGTCACCCAGCAGTACCTGTACCGCATGGGAGTGATCGCTCAGAAACCGCAATGATCTACGACCTCATGGTGATCGGTGCCGGTCCCGGCGGATGTGCAGCCGCCATCACCGCGGCACGTGCCGGTATGCGCGTGCTCTTGCTCGAACGGGGACGCTATCCCCGGCAGCGTGTTTGCGGAGAGTTTGTTTCTGCTGAGGCCTTAGAACTGCTCGCGGATTTGCTCTCTCCCGACAACCTTGGGGTGCTCAGAAGCGCGCCAAGAATTTCGCAGTCTCGAGTGTTTGCGGATGATTGCGTGCTTCACCTGCCGATCAGCCCCCCGGCCTCGAGTATTCCACGCTTTGATATGGATCAAGCGCTTTGGCAGTCCTGTCTGCAGGCGCGTGTCGACGGTCACCAGTCCTGCACTGTTCAGTCGGTCGATGGCGAGGGGCCTTTTGCTGTCTCTACCAGTCTTGGCATGTTTCAGTCCCTATCTCTCGTCAATGCCGCTGGGCGGTGGTCATTTCTTACCAGCTCCAAGATCCGAGTCAGCGCGAGCCCTGAGCCATGGGTCGGAATCAAGGCTCACTTCTTCGAAGCGGATCCTTCACCAACCGTGGATCTCTATTTTTTTAAGGGTGGCTATTGTGGAGTGCAGCCGGTGCTGCTCGAAGATCCTAATCACTCTCACGGTGTTGTCAATGCGTGCGCGATGGTGAAGGCGAAAGTTGCCACTGAATTGTTAGCGGTTCTGAATCTACACCCCGCTTTGCGCAGCCGATCGCAATCCTGGCGGGTCGCGACCGAGCTGGTCCGCACGTCGCCGCTCATCTTTCACAAGCCCGAACCGGTGCAGAGAACGATTCTTCAAGTAGGTGACGCCGCGACCTTTGTCGACCCCTTCATTGGAGACGGAATTTCCCTTGCGCTTCGCAGCGGAGTTTTGGCGGCCGAATGTCTGGTGCAACATCGCTGTGGCTCCTCACCGCAGAGTGCGGCGACCCACTACAAAATGCTGTACAGACGTAGGCTTTCGCCGGTTTTCCGCGCGTCGACGGTTCTAAGAACTTTGCTCAAGGTGCCCAAGGTGATTCGGCGCCCGACAATTTCGGTCCTTCGACACGCGCCGTTACTCACGCGTCAAATGGTCAGGATGACTAGATAAGGTTCAGCGGGGCTTGGCGACGGGGGTGGCTAGCCGGGAGCGGGGAACTCTTATCCGTTCGCCCCTTGCGAACGTCGGTCGGGGAAAAATGTGCCGCCGTTGAGCACCGCCCGTACCGCATCCAGTAGGTCGCGCGCGGCTTCACTTTTAGCCACCGCCCCGCGGATGCTGCCCGTCTTAAACCGGTTCACCACGTCTTCCGACAGGTGCAGGGAGAACATGATGATGGGGATGTCGGGCCTTTCAAGCGCGATGCGGGCGGCGGCTTCGATGCCGTTCATCTCCGGCATGGTGATGTCCATAATGACGATGTCGGGTGAGGAGCGAAGCGCAAACTCGACGGCTTCATTTCCGGTGGATGCACCCGCGGAGACCGACCAACCCGGGACCGATTCCAGTAGGTTTCGCAGGCCCAAGCGCATGACTTCATGGTCGTCGGCGACCAGTATGCGGACGGGTCGATCTCCAACCTTCGGTGCTACGGAATTCAACGACATAGCGGCAGAAGCCATAACAATTGACCGGCACTTTATGCCAACAACTCAAGATGATACAAGAACGGAATCCCTAAGAAGCACTTCTCTCTCGCATACCCTTTACCGTAGGCTCGCCGGAAGGCTCTTTCGGTCGCAGGGAAACGTCGGTTCCGGATTCTTGATTGTTGACCCGAGCCCTGCCGGCACTCGAAGCCGGTGCGAAAAGTACTCCCACCAGAACGCCTGCTCCCATTCCGGCGAGGAATAGAGCTACTCGGGTAGATGTCCGGTGGCTCGGTGCCTCAAACTCGAAGTCTCCCCTGAGAATTGCACGAAGTATGTGACCCAGCCGTCTTGAGTCCATGAAAGACTCGCTTTCAAATCGATTGGAAGCAATTCCGAGGCGGTTTGCCAGAGGACGAGCGAAGTCTATTCTTCAGAATTGATCAACAGCAATACAGGAAACTCTGTACGCCGGCTAGGTTGTCTCGCGGTCGGATCCCAGGGTGGGTTAAGCCGCCTGCCCTTTGAGCGCAGCTAAGGCGAGTAATCGGTGAGCTTGCGCCCGATAGTACTCATAGGCTCTTTTCAGGCGAGTTTCCTCTGGAGAGCCAACCACCGTAGAGATTCCCATCTTGCAGAAGCCGAGCCGGAACACCAGGTAAGTAAGCCGATAAAGATCGAATCTGGGCGACACGTCCAGTCCCGACTCGATTCGGAAGCGGTTGAGCAGGTACTCGGTTGTGGCGCCGCTCATTTTCCACTCCACACAGGCGCCGGCCAGATCCCATGCGATATCACAGGGTCCGGGGAAAAAGTGATTGTCACCATGGTCGACGCCGTCCACTTTGATGATGCGACCCGATCTCGCTGCAATCCATTCATGAGGGTGCATGCTGCCGTCGGTAATCACTGCCCGGCCATCGCAAAAATCGTCTTCATGCAAGGAGAGCGTAATTCCGAATTCCTGGCCGACATTGAACTCGAGCATCTGGCGCAGTTGCTGAATTCCAGATGGAGCCGCCGACGAAAATTCGGAGTAGCGGAATGCGCAATACTGCGCGATACGGTCAACGACTCGGCTGTTGGCATCCTCCGATTGCAATGCCTTTCCCTTAACCAGGGAATAAGATAGAAACCCGTCTTCAGCTTCACACACGCTCGGACCGAAGCCAGCGTCGGCAAGTTGAAAAGCGCGTGCGCGAGACTTGACTCCAAAAGGGCCCATGCCCTCGAATTTGTACAGGCGCTTCCAATCCGGAGACAAGAACTTAAGCCGCTCCATCTGGGTCCAGCTTCCCGGCCAAGTTTCATCAGCCGGCAACAGGAACTTGCGCCAATCTCCGCTTCCCATATAGGTGTAACGCTCAAAGCGCCGGTTCACCGACGGAGTGGTTGCAATGAAACGAAATTCCCGCCAGCGGCGGGCGGCGTTGTCAGCACAGAGGGAATTTACGTCCGGCTCCCGGCTGCCTACGAGGGTAATGTTTTCGCGTGGCACTCCCGCGTCCAGTAAGGCCTCGGCAACGGACAGGAAAGTGGACCCACTGCGGCCTGGGCCTTCGTCCACCACCAGGAACTGCGCAGCGAGATTCTGCTCAACCCAGGCCAGTTGTACAGCACCGAATTCTGTTGTGCGGGAGTATGGGTGTCCGGTGGGGCGCACGGTGATTCGGGTTGCCGGCCTTCCTTCCGCAAGCAAGGATGCCAGTACGATCGCGCTCAGGGTCGTTCCAATGCTGCGTATCCCAACAACGGCACAGGCCTTGGGTTCTCTCGGAACTTTACCAAGCACGCCAACAAAGTCTGTTGGGTGTAGCGCGTAATAGGTAAAGCCTTCGGGCGGCGACACGTCGATACGGGCGGGAACTTCAAGAGATGCCAGGATTTCTTCGGCCATGGCCAGCCCGTTCCTTGAGGTGCCGCACACAACCGAAGCGATTGCGCTGGTGACCCGTGAAGCAGAATTCGCAGACTGACACCCAGCATCTTCAAGTGCTGCCTCCAGTCCCCCAGCTTCAATGAGCGCGTCAAGGGCGGCATGGCTCAAGCTCGAATTCCTGAGCCGAGAGAGCAAGTCCGCTACCATTTCCGGTGCAGAGACGTTCCGTTTGCCATCGCGAAATATCCATAAGTCCTGTTTCGCGGATGGTTGTGCATCGGCTGTGGGGCGGGCGGCTGCTTTGGGGGTTTCCGTGCTAACAGTCATGCCGAAATGCCTTTCCCGGATGTTACGAGCTCATGTCCTGGTCACGAAATGGGCACGGGGCATCCCGGCCGATCGGTGCAAAGGTCACTTCGGGTCCTGGAATTGATCTTCAAACCTGAGATTCCCATCATTTGGTTTGTGTTGCTTGCGACGCGGGACTGGCACCCATTGGGCCGCGGCACCGGCACAAATAGCAGGGGGAGTCCAATACATCGCCCGTACGGGGCGGAGCATCGAAGATGGGAAACCAGAGAACGTGTGCTCCGGGTGTGCGGTCTGGCTCCGCATAGCCGCCCAGCGAGGAAACCGAGATGAAGTTAGTGATTTTCGGGCTGACGCTTAGTTCCTCGTGGGGGAACGGGCATGCCACTCTCTGGCGGGGCCTTTGCAAATGGCTGGCGCGACAGGGCCATCAAGTGAGTTTCTTCGAGCGCGACGTCCCCTATTACGCATGGCATCGAGATCTGCACAATCCCGAAGGGTACAAGCTCGAATTGTATTCGGAGTGGGATGAGGTACATGCCCACGCAAAGGATGAAGTCGAGGCCTCCGATGCTGCGATTGTGACCTCGTACTGTCCGGATGCGCAACCAGCCTGTGACTTGGTGCTGTCCTCTCCTACCATCAAGGTCTTCTACGATCTTGATACGGCTGTGACGCTGGAAAAATTACGTACCCAAGGTCAGGTCGATTACATACCTGCATACGGCCTTTCCGGATTCGATCTGGTGTTGAGCTACGTTGGGGGCCGCGCTCTTCAGGAGGTCAAGACTCTGCTCGACGCCCGTCACGTCGCACCCCTCTATGGAAGCGTCGATCCGGAGTTGCACCAGCCGGTAGAGAGGTCGTCCCGCTACAACTCGGATTTCTCCTATCTGGGCACCTACGCCATAGATCGCCAGCAAGTGCTCGAAGAATTGTTCTTGAAGCCGGCCCATCAGCTTTCAGGACAAAAGTTTCTTCTCGGCGGCGCACAGTATCCCGCGGATTTTCCCTGGCGCGAGAACATATGGTTTGTACGGCATGTTCCGCCGCACGATCATCCCGCGTTCTATTGTTCGTCTCGCGCAACCCTTAACGTCACACGAGCTGCAATGGCGAGCATTGGGTACTGCCCCTCTGGAAGATTGTTTGAGGCGGCTGCCTGCGAAGCGCCGATTATCAGTGACTCGTGGGAGGGAATTGAGGAATTCTTCGAGCCCGGCCGGGAACTGCTGATTGCAGAGTCCCAGGAAGACGTCATTGAACTATTGTCGCAGGGCGCCGAGAAGTTGCGACCGGTCGGCAAGGCGGCACGCGAGCGCGTCCTTGCGAGCCACACCGCGGAGCATCGCTGCCGCGAATTGGTGTCGGCCCTGGAGGCAGCGGCATGAGGCACCGATGGGGAATCATTCCTGCGGCGGGGCTGGGGACGCGAATACAGCCCTTGGCGTTTTCTAAAGAGTTGCTTCCGGTGGGCACCCGTCGCGACGGGGATATTGAGCGTCCCCGGGCCGTCTCGGAATACCTGCTCGAGCGAATGCTTGCCGGCGGCGTGGATCGCATCTGTTTTGTGATCTCGCCGGCAAAAACCGACATCGTCAGCTACTTCGGAGGGAAGATCGGCAATGCTCCGATCTGCTATGTGGTCCAGCAAACTCCGAGCGGACTGTGTGATGCTCTGTTTTGCGCCCTTCCTTTCATCGCGCCAGAAGACGAAGTCTACATCGGGCTTCCCGACACCGTCTGGTTTCCACTGGATGGGTATGAATTTCTTCCCGATCGGCAATTGTCGTTTCTACTCTTCCCGGTGGAGCGTCCCGAGTTATTTGACTCCGTCGTGACCGACCCCGACGGGCGCGTGGAACAAATCCAGGTAAAGCAGCCGAATGCCGCATCGGAGTGGGTTTGGGGTGCCTTTAAGATGCCAGGGCACCTCTTCTTCCTCTTGCAGGATCTATGGCTGAGTCGGGCTCGCGCGGACGAATATTTCGGAACCCTGGTCAACGCTTACTTGGCGCGTGGTGGACGCGCATACGGCATCAAGCGCGGCGATGTCTACGTCGATGTGGGTACGCTGCATGGATACCGCGAAGCGGTTCGCGTCCTCTCCAATCAGACGATTGCTCATGAGATCGCGCGGTAATCAAAGCTGGCAGCAACTCTCGGGGAGTTTGCGCGAGAATCCCCGCCATCTTGGCGTGCGGATGGCTATTCTCGCGGCGCATCCCGATGACGAAACCATTGGGGCCTCTGCATTGCTTGCTCGCTCGGACGAGCTTCGGGTGATTTATCTCACGGACGGCGCTCCGCGCAGCCGAAGCTTGTGGTCTCCGGACTTTCATGGCTCTCGCCAGGAATATTCCTCGTTGCGACGGGCCGAGGCCGAAATGGCCCTATCCTTTGCCGGGTTGTCAGTCACCCAACTCGAGTGGCTGGGTGGAGTAGATCAAGAGGCAATCATCCGCGCAGACCATCTCACCTACTGCCTTGCCGGGTTGCTGAGCAGGATCGACGCCGATGTTCTGGTCACCCATCCCTATGAAGGCGGCCATCCCGACCACGATGCGGCCGCGCTAGTCGCTCACCTGGCAATTCATCAGCTTGATCGAGAGCGGGCCCCTCTACTGATAGAGATGACCTCTTATCATGCACAAAACGGCCGATGTGTTGCGGGTCAGTTTCTAAATGGAGGGAGCGCGCAGGAACTCGAATTGTTTCTCTCCGAGGCAGAACGAGCGCGCAAAGCGGCCATGTTCGCAGCCTATGCGTCGCAGCGCCGCGTCCTCGATGGTTTTGTTATTAATCAGGAACGCTTCCGTATCGCACCGGAATATGACTTCTCGTGTCCGCCCCACAAGGGCAAACTCTGGTACGAGTGCATGGCGTGGCCAACGACGGGGCAACAGTGGCGTGCCACTGCCTGGCAAAAAATCTTGGCGGTGCAGGAATTATCGTGTCCTTGACCATCCTGAACGTTGCCTATCCCTTGGCTCCCGTGTCGCAGGCAACCGCCGGCGGGGCAGAGCAAGTGCTGCTCACCCTCGATCAGGCTTTGGTTCGAGCCGGGCACCGTTCCGTCGTCATTGCGGCAAATAAGTCTCACGTCCATGGGCTGCTCCTGCCAGTTCAGACCGCGTCCGCAAATCTCGATGAGGGATCCAAGCGCGAGGCCTGGGCAAAGTTCCGCAGTGCTGTGCAGAGCGCGCTTGAAAGGTTTCGTGTTGATGTCATCCATATGCACGGGGTCGATTTTAGGGCGTACTTGCCCGGCGTAAATTTGCCTGTGATTGCCTCTTTGCATCTCCCTTTGAGTTGGTACGGGAAGGATCTTCAAGCGCTTCCAGCAAACGCCTCTCTGGTTTGTGTGTCGCACTCACAGGCCCAGAGTGCACCGCCAGGGACGCGAGTGACCCAAGTCATTCCCAACGGCGTGGACCTCCAACGGTTTCATCCGACCCCGAGAAAAAGTGACTACGTTCTGTTCATGGGACGGATTTGCCCGGAAAAAGGCTTGCACCTTGCCATGGATGCGGCAAGACATGCGGAACAAAAGCTACTCATTGCCGGTAACGTGTTCGACTATCCCGTACACCGGCAATACTTCGAACAAGAGGTCCAGCCTCGCCTGGGGGCCAAGGCTGTTTTTCTTGGGGCAATCGGTGGCCGACGCAAGGCTAGCCTGCTTGCTGGAGCCAAGTGTTTGTTGATCCCAAGTCAGGCCCGCGAAACCAGTTCGCTGGCCGCGATGGAGGCATTGGCGTCAGGGACCCCGGTGATCGCTTGGCGAAGCGGGGCATTGCCGGAAATTGTCGTTCAGCAAAAGACCGGCTTTCTGGTGTCCTCGGTTTACGAGATGTCCCACGCCATTCGCCGCGTGGGGCGCATTCGCGCTGCCGATTGCCGCCGGGAAGCCGCAGCTCGATTCGCATCCGAGTTGATGAGTGATTCTTATCTGACACTCTACAAAGAATTGGCTCGCGGCTTCCCCCCTCCAGAGTGGCAGGTTGCCTCATGAGGACGCCGTGCTCGACGATAAACGCCCGGCTTCTAGAGTCTCGAGAAGAATTCAACTCGCTGCTTCCTGAATGGAAAGAGCTTTTTCTTAGATGTCCCGACGCCACTCCCTTTCAAAGTTGTGAGTGGCTGATGGGGTGGATTAACCAATTCCGCCCTCAACACTTGGTTGGTATAGAAATCCGCGAGGCAGGCCGGCTCGTGGGTTTCGCGCCATTGCTCATCTATCGCCGGAAAGACAAGCGGGTTTTGGCGTTCGCGGGTGGAGGAGTCTCTGATTATCTGGGCGTGCTGCAGACGCGAGGGTACGAGGGCGCAGCCGTTACCGAACTCCTCAATGCGGTCCACACAATTCCGGGGTGGGATGTCCTTGATCTCACTGATCTCCCGCTGAGCAGCTTCCTGTTGCATTCCGATCCCTTGCGCCCCTATGTGAAGGCGCATGATCTCTGCTTTGTCTTGACCGTCCCTGCAAGCAGCGAGGAACTGCTGCATTTGCTTTCGAAACGGCAGTGGGCAAACTTACGCAATGCTCGTTCTAGAACTCAACGCGAAGGCAACGCCGTAATGGAGGCGGCAAAGCCCTCGAATGCCGCGGAGTTTCTCGAAGACCTGTTTCGGCTGCACACGATCCGTTGGGGAAAATTGGGACAAAGCGGTGTTCTCGGAGACCCCCAAGTGCAGCAATTTCACCGCTTGGTCGTGCCCTCTCTTCTGTCATCAGGTCTCGTGCGGCTCTACCGCATGCGGATGAATGATCACACGATTGCAGTCAACTACTCTTTCTTTCAGCGGCAATCGGTGTACTGCTATTTGCAGGGGTTCGATCCAGAGTTCTCCCATCTCAGTCCGGGTATGCAGCTGATGTTCGCGGTGATTGAGGAAGCAGTTCGCTTTGGGGCGCGAAGGTTTGATTTCCTGCGCGGAGAAGAGGGGTATAAGTTGCATTGGCGCCCGCGCACGGAACCGACATACCGGGTCGAGGTTCCGCGCAGTCTTGCTCCAAGCGGTGTCAGGGACGCGGCTTGAGCTGCTACTTGGCGCATACAGGAAAACACCGAGTCGAGGGGTATCCGGCTTGCAATCAACCGTACAGGATGCTTTCGGACGAGTTAACCGATGAAGGGGATACCTAGGCGCACCTGGAAGGGCTAGAGTTCATCGAAGACGATGATGTACAGCATATTTGCAACCTGGTGCCTTTATCATGATGAGACTCGAAACCAGCGATAAGAAAGACTGGCAAGGCTTCACTCGTATTCTTGAAGTGCTTTGCCTGCTAGACGAGATTCAGCAACGCTCACCCCAAGAGATTCGTGAGGCCATCGACGGGTTTTGTGAGTTGCCGCCCAATCCGGGCGAGACCGTCAGCATGGAGGAAGTAGTTTTTTGGGCAGGGATCGCAACCGGAATGGAATTGCAGAGTCACACAGAAGACGGAACAGTGGAGGAAGCAGTCGCTGAGAAGATGCTCGTCTTCTCCTCAATCTTCGCCCACTCCATGAAGAGTGCGATTGTCGATTTGGCCCTAGGAGACCTTGATCCAGAGAATCGATTTTGGAATCGGCAACAAACTCGCGTCGGTTAGCAACGCATTAATCTTTTGATCCCAGGCGCTACCCCGCACCCACACAAGCGTTGCTCAGCCGCCTTTTCACGACAGGATCCTTTTGTGGGATTGCAAAACTGCCGTCCCCGGAGCATGGCGATAGATTCGGGCACTATCGTTCGGTCCGGGGACGGTTCCACCGCACCTAGTGAACCCTTAGATGGCATCCACATCGGGCAGGTTGGTGAAAGAGCCTCTTCAAGCCATTTGTTCTGAAGCAGGAGCTGCAGGGACGCCTAAGTTATTTGCCTGAGAACCTGCGGCTTTTACACCCTTTTCCCGATTGGTTGCCTTTGGTACGGGCACTAAACTCGCTGTAAGGCGGACTTTTAGGAGGTCCAAATGCCGGAAAAAGAGACGATTGAACGTGCACAAGAGGACGCCAGGGAAGGCAAGGCTCCCACGACTCAGGCTGGGGAATTCGTTCGAGAAGAGATTCACCATGTCAGAGAAGGGAAACATGGAGTGAAGAACACGAAACAGGCCATTGCCATTGGACTATCAAAGGCGCGGAAGGCTGGCGTGAAACTGCCATCCCCGCCTAAGGGGACGGCATCCAGCCAAAAGGAAAATAGAAAGCACCGCTCGACACGCCAAAACCGGCCTTCGGCTAAGCGCTCACTCGCCCGCAAGCAGGTACTCAAACGGCAGAGTCGGTTGGCTGCTTCGCATCGCGCACTTTCGAAGCAGGCCAGGTCGGCTGCCCGCAGTAGAACGCGCTCCGGGCGTTCGCAGGCAGCACGCAAAGCGGCCCACACCCGCAGCTCCTCCCGTTCTCGCAGGTAAATGTCGATGCCAGCCGGATGCGTGTTTCATATCGGGACCTCCGGTTGGCATTACCAGCACTGGTTGGGCGACTTTTATCCCGAGAAGCTCCCCCCTGCGAAAATGTTCTCCTGGTATACGCGTGAGTTCGAAACGGTTGAAATCAACAACAGCTTTTATCGGCTCCCTGAGAAGAAGACATTCCGCAGCTGGAAGGATGCTGCTCCTCCGGGATTCATCTTTGCGGTGAAAGCGAGCCGATTCATTACGCACATGAAACGTTTGAAAGATGCGGGGGATTCGTTAGATTTGCTCTTGACCAGGGCTGAACCGCTAGGCGCGAGTCTCGGCCCCATACTGTTTCAATTGCCGCCGCGTTGGAAGTCGAACGTGGAACGCCTGGCTGATTTCCTAAGCATCTTGCCATCGCGTCACCATTATGCGATCGAGTTCCGTGACCAAAGCTGGTACGTCCCCCAGGTTTACGATCTGCTGCACCGCTCAAATGTTGCCTTGTGTATTCATGATTGGCGTGCGATGCCTTGCCCCCGGGCCCTAACCAGCAATTTCACCTACATCCGCTTCCATGGCAGCGGCGTCAACTACGGGGGCCTCTATCCCATGGAACAGCTCCAGAACTGGGCCGACCGCTTGCGCAATTGGCAATCACAGCTTTCCTCCGCCTACGTTTATTTCAACAACGACATCGGCGGCCATGCGATCCGAAACGCCCGGACCCTACGTACCCTCATGGGGATTTCACAAAAATACCTGCAACCGACGGCGTCCTGAGAAGGGGAGGACTGAACTATGGGAAGGAGACTACTTCTTCAGGATAGGGTTGTAGCCGTCGCTCACGAGCTTTGCCCGCGTGGTCTCAGCATCCTTGATATCGGTGAAGGGACCGACTTGCACGTGGTAGAGCTTGTCGGAAGTAGGCGTTGCGATTAGAGCCGAATAACCATGTCCCTTGAGCGCCTCGACGAGCGCGTCAGCGTCTTCCTGCTTGCTCACAGCTGCGACCTGCACGAAGTATCCGGGCCCGGCAGGCGCGGGCTGACTACCTGCAGGCTGTCCAGCGTTATCGGCTGCGGCGGGAGCTTGTTGCGCAGGCTGCTGCCCGGAAACGGTGGTAGTGTTTTCCGGAGCCGCCTGGTTACTAGGTGCCGTAGCCTGCGGCTGCGCGGTCGGATTTTGCGACGCGGCTGACGGCCGCGCTCCGGTGGGCGTGGCCTGTAGTTCCGGCGCGGACCTCACCGAGTTCTTGCCCATGGTAAAACCCATGCCGAAGAACACTGCACATAGCAGCACCAGTCCAAAAAACAAGATCAGCATCTTGCCGGTGCCTAAAGTTATCTCGGTATCGGTTTCTTGTTCCAAGTGCGGCGGCGCGCTTGCGAGACTCATAAGAGTTTTAAAATCGGGGAATTTTGAATTCGGGAAATTGCACTATTTCATCCACCAGGCTTCCCCAATCACTCCCCTGCAACAATCGCCCCAATCTTCTAAACCCTATTTTGCGGCCGGAGTCTCGCCTTTCGCTAGTAACTTTTGGAGTCCGGAGAAAAAGTCCACTGGTACAGGGAAGACCACGGTCGTATTCTTCTCGACGCCGATCTCAGTCAAGGTCTGCAAGTAACGTAACTGCACGCTCACCGGCTCGGTTGCGAGAAGATGGGCAGCGTCGACCAGGCGTTGCGCCGCCGAAAATTCGCCTTCGGCGTGGATAATCTTAGACCGCTTCTCGCGTTCTGCTTCCGCCTGCTTTGCCATGGCACGCAGCATGCTTTCTGGCATATCAACCTGTTTCACTTCAACATTGACCACCTTGACGCCCCAGGGAGCCGTGTGCTGATCAAGGATCGTCTGCAGGCGAGTGTTGATCTTGTCACGATGCGCCAGCAGTTCGTCGAGGTCAAGCTCCCCAAGTACAGACCGCAGCGTGGTTTGCGCAAACTGAGAGGTCTGATAGATGTAGTTCGAGACTTCGACCACTGCGTGCGTCGGCTCGATCACACGCAGAAAGATGACGGCGTTGACTTTCAGCGTGACGTTGTCGCGCGTGATGATGTCCTGCGAGGGAACCTCAAGCGCTTCTTGCCTTAACGAAACCCGAACCATGCGATCGACAGGTGCGAAGACCAGAATCACTCCCGGCCCTTTTGCTGTCTGCCGCAAACGCCCTAGTCGGAAGATGACGCCGCGCTCATACTCGGCAAGAATCTTGATCGAGCTGAGGCCATAGATCACAACGATGAAGATTGCAACGGTTACGAATCCGAACCCAAAATCCATAACGTCATCCCCCTTTTAAGTTCGACGTGATTGTACTGCAATCACAGCACGCGCGATTTGTTTTGGCATTCTCAATGCCAGCACGGACCCAGGTCTGTGTGTGTCGTGTTCTGTTTTGCTATGGGGTTTTCCGCTTATCTTTATACCGTCGTCTTTTCCCGTGATCCGGCTGGGGTGACCCGCAACCGCAGTCCATCGACCTTTTCCACTACGACGTTTTGACCCACGCCTACCTCGCCACTGGCCGTCGCATCCCAGAGCTCTCCGTGGATAAAAACCTTTCCTGAAGGCGAGAGTACGGTCTGTGCAGTTCCGATCTCGCCGATGAGGCCCTCGATGCCGGTGACGACCTTATTGCGTCGTGCCTTTAAGGCGATGGTCATCAGGAACACGGTAATCATTCCGAGTGGAATGCTGACCGCCAGGGCGGTCCACAACTGCACCCGCATTTCAGGAATCGGCCCGTCCACCAGGAGCAACGCTCCCAATACCAGGGTGGCGATTCCTCCGATTGCCATTACACCGTGGGTCGAGAACTTCGCCTCGAGCGCAAACAGTGCGAAGGAAGCGAGGATCAGGACCACGGCAAAGAAGCGAATAGGCAACAGGTGCAACGCAAAAATTGCCAGCAGGATAAAGACGATCCCGACCGTTCCCGGCCACACCGCGCCCGGATGGTTGAACTCGGTGTACAGCGCCAGGGCTCCAATCGCCAGGAGGATGAAGGCGATGTCGGGTTCCATCAGAAACGAAAGGATGGTCTCCTTCAAAGTGGGTTCTTGAACCACCTCTTTGTGTCCGACCAGATTCAAGGAAACCATCTTGCCATCGAATCTCTTAATTGGCTTGCTTGAGATTTGACGAAAGAGATCCTGCTCGTCTGAAGCAACGTAGTCGATCAGCTTCTGCGAAAGGGCCTCGGTCTCGGTAAACGATTTCGATTCCCGAACGGCTGTCTCCGCGACCTCGATATTTCGTCCGCGCTTGGATGAGATCGACCGTAACAACGCCGACGCATCGTTGAGTACTTTATCCCCCATGGGCCCTTTAATCTCGCCACCAAAGGCTCCAACCGGGTGTGCCGCCCCCGTGTGCGTGCCCGGAGCCATGGCGGCCACATCCGCGCTCTCGAGAATAAAGAATCCGGCCGACGCTGCCCGACTACCGCTCGGAGTCACATAAATGATGACCGGCAAGGGCGAGGCAATGATCTTCTGCATGATGTCCTGCATCGAGCCCATCATGCCGCCCGGGGTGTTGAGCTCAATCAGCACCGCCTCATATTTTTGTTCCGATGCGCGATCGATCGCTCGTTCGACACGCTCCGCCGTTTCAGCCTGAATCGTGTCATCAAGGACGACCTTGAGAACGTCGGCCGACGACAACTGCGAAAATAGAGATAGAAGGACGGGGAAAAGAAATAAGCCACGGAGACGCATGATTCATACTCCTCAACGCTGCTGCTTCTAACATTGTCGCGCAAAAACAGGGGATGGTCACAGTAAGTTGACGGGCACATGGCGTGGCCGACCAGGTCCCGATCCTCCAGCGCGAGTGCTCCGCGAGGGCTCCTCTCTTTTGATCCTCGATCCTGGCGCCCTTTGATACCGGCCTGAACGCATTCCCCCCAGCAGCCCTCGCATCCTCGACAGGTAGTCCTTGAGTGGGTCGCCGCAACTCCATGATTTATAATGGCTTGCTGTTCCCTCAATGCAAAGGCCAAAGATGTCTGGCTGGCGGGTGATGTCTGGCGGGTGATGAGCCTAGCTGCCAGCCGGGCAGTCGCGCTTTTGCGGCGCATGGAATGGGTTTCCGCCCGAGCGCTTTCAAGCGGGTGAGTCGGGGTTTGAACCCGTTTCGCAGACCCAGGAGTTTCTAGCGTGGTCCTGCGGCCGTCAGTTCTGCCACCTTGCTTTTCACCGCAATATCAATAAAAGCAAGAGCGGCGCGGCTGAGAGCCTTGTCTTTGCGGAATACCAGGGCAAGGTCGCGGCGGATGTGAGTTTCGGCCAAGGGGACTGCGCAGAGAACTTTGGCCTGAACATCTTCGAGAACGTTCGAGCTGGCGATGAAGCCAACGCCAATGTCGGCTGCTACGAAGCGCTTGAGTAGTTCACTAGAATCAAGTTCCATGGCGTAGCGGGGCTTCAATTTGTGCAGGTGGAACAGATCCTCGATTGCATCGCGGGTGTGGCCGACCTTTGGAACAACCAGAGGGTACTGGGCAATGTCCTCGACGGTCGCAGCTTTTAGCTTTGAAAGCGGGTGGCGCGGAGGAGCGATGAGGACCAGTTCGTCCTTATGGACGGCAACTGCGGTGAGCCGGTTGTCGGTTACGGGAAGGGAAACGACGCCGAAATCGACAGTATTGTCGATCACGGATTCAAGCACTTTTGCATAGTCGGCACGCTTGATGTTGACCGACACATCCGGGTACTGCTTTTTAAAATTCGCAAACACCTCGGGCAAAATATGCAGGCAAGTGCCTTCATTCGCCCCGACCACGATTTCTCCGCGCGGCACACGCTCGGTTTCGGCGATCCCCGTCATGGCGGCTTTGCGGGCATCGAGAGTGTCCTCGGCAAAGCGCAGGAACAGTTTGCCAGAGGCCGTGAGCGAGACTTTTCCGCCGGAGCGATCAAGCAATTTCGCACCCACCTCTTCCTCGAGCGAGCGTATCTGGGACGAAATTGCTGGCTGCGTGCGGAAACGCTTCTCCGCCGCGCGCGAGAAGCTCGACAGGCGCGTCACCTCGATAAATGTTTCCAGCTGATCGAAGTCCATCGAAATAGAAGCACACAGCAGTCTGCACCCAGTATTCAGCCTAGAACGTAGGGTGGCGGTGGCACGAAAAACAGCAATTCGAGCGCTCAAGCTCTAATTCAAAGGCCAGCCTTTCCATGGGCTGAGTGCTGATTGCTGACTACGTTTCAGGATGCCATAAACAGAGGGCGACCCCAACCATAAAAACAATCAATTTCAAGCTCCCACGGCTGGAGAACTAGACTGGGCCAAGCTGCACTGTTTGCACAGATTGTAGCAGGTGTACAATTCTCCCGATTTCCAAAGCAAGATTCGACCGAATTGGCATACGGAACGCGCATGCAGTGCACGATTTCCATGTCTCACGCCCGTCTGACTTCATAAAGGAGCTTCCCAATGGCTGATCCAAAGACCGTCCTGGAGTTCGCGAAAAAGAACGGAGCCAAGTTGCTCGATCTCCGGTTCACGGACCTGCCAGGCTTGTGGCAACACGTTTCCTACCCCATCAACCAGCTGACCGAGGATTCGTTCGAAGAAGGTTTTGGCATGGATGGCTCATCGATTCGCGGCTGGGCGGCGATCAACGAGAGCGACATGCTTCTGATCCCGGACCCTGCTACCTACATGATGGATCCATTTACCGAAGTGGCGACCCTTGTGATGGTGTGCGACGTGATCGATCCGGTTACCAAGCAGCGCTATGACCGTGATCCTCGCTACATCGCAAAGAAGGCTGAGCTCTACCTCAGTTCCACCGGCGTTGCCGATACCGCCTATTTTGGCGCCGAAGCCGAGTTTTTCATCTTCGACAATATTCGCTTCGATCAGCGCGAGCAGCACGGTTTCTACTTTATCGACGCTGAAGAAGGCCGCTGGAATTCCGGCCGTGAGCAGAACAATCTGGGATACCGTCCGCGCTACAAGGAAGGTTATTTCCCGGTGCCACCGATGGATCATTACCAAGACCTTCGTACCGAGATGGTGATGACCATGATCAACTGCGGCCTGGATGTCGAGTGCCATCACCATGAGGTCGCAACCGGCGGGCAGACGGAAATCGATCTGAAGTTCGATTCGCTGGTGAAGTCGGCCGATCACATGCTGCTTTACAAGTACGTGGTCAAGAACGTTGCTAACCAGTACGGCAAGACTGTGACCTTCATGCCGAAGCCAATTTTCCAAGACAACGGTAGCGGCATGCACACGCACCAATCGCTGTGGAAGGGCGGAAAGCCGCTGTTTGCGGGCGACGGCTATGCCGGACTCTCGCAACTCGCCCTGTGGTATATCGGCGGGCTGATCAAGCATGGACCGGCCTTGGCGGCCATCATCGCTCCCACAACCAATTCCTACAAGCGCCTGGTCCCGGGATTCGAAGCGCCCGTCAACCTAGCGTACTCGCGCCGCAATCGCTCGGCGGCCTGCCGCATCCCCATGTACTCGGCATCACCAAAGGCGAAGCGCGTGGAGTTCCGTCCCCCGGATCCAAGCTGCAATCCCTATCTTGCGTTCGCTGCCATGCTCATGGCGGGACTCGATGGGATCGAGAACAAAATCGATCCCGGCCAGCCGCTCGATAAGGACATCTACGATCTGGGTCCAGAGGAGCTAGCCAAGGTTCCATCCATGCCGGGTTCGCTCGAAGACGCACTCGATGCACTCGAGCGAGATCACCAGTTCCTGCTGAAGGGAGACGTCTTTACCGAGGAACTGCTCAACACTTACGTCGATTACAAACGCTCGAAGGAGGTGGATGCGGTTCGCTTGCGCCCGCACCCATACGAGTTCGCGTTGTATTACGACATTTAAAAGGCGGTAGACTTCGAGCCTCGAGCGAATCAGCAGGCGCCAGGCTCTTGGGTGCCCGTTTTCGCCCTTTAACTCAGGCCCAGCGCAAGCCGGGCCTGAGTTGTCTAGGGCTGGCGTTTACCTGGATCCACCTTCTCGCTGGCATCGATCGCTTTCCGGAACTGCTCAACGGCAGTGACTTTGGGCGCCTTGAGGGAATCCTTTGCTATGTAACGCCAAACCGGAGAGCCTTCGAGCGAGACTTCTAGATTCTGCCTGCCGCGATATACTTCAAAGCTGTCATCGGGGCTTCCAAACTCCGTGCCAAGGTGGGGCTGCCTCTCCATCGGATCCTGCCGGCCCGCATCGGGGTCCTGCCCTGTATGACCTCCGACCCGGATCGAGCCGTCCGTGGGCTGAAAGATTACGGGCCGCTGATCGATAGGGCCCCCCTTGATCGTCGGGCTAACGGCATTCCCGGTGCCTCTTCTCACAGAAATCACGAGATCTGCCAGGCTGGATTCAGAGACCACTTCGAAGCGTCGCCACCTCAGGAAGGCTTTTTCAACGTCATCTTGAGCGCGGGCGTTGGCGAGCGGATCCTTCACGGGTTCACCCGCTTCCGGCGCGATGACGACCATCACGGTGCGAGCCCGAAGCACGTCTTCGGGAAGGCCTGAATGCTTTTCTTTCTTGTCCTTGGAAAAGACCGCACTTGCACTTGCGAACAGTAGGAGGAGAAGTACGCCTGCTTGGCCGCGCATGGGAATACCTCGCCTGCATTGTAACAACGGGGAGGACATTCCGCCGGGCGCGGGTTTTTGCCAGTATGGAGTTGATGCTTAAGGCACTGCGCTAGAAGGCTCATGTTCCCTTTTGGGCGGCCCCGAAATCCCAATTGCCGAACGTAGTTCTGATGCTTTCATCAGTTTTCCATCGCGCATGACCAATTCCACCTGCCGTAAGTCACCGATGTTTTTTGAAGGGTCGCCGTCAATCAGTGCCAATTCCGCCAGCTTGCCTTTCGCTAAGGATCCGGTCTGATCGGCGAGATGATACGTTTGCGCTGGGATGATGGTCGCCGTGGCCAGCGCGTCTTCGGGTGTCATTCCAGCTTGGACATACAACTCGAGTTCGCGAATCAGGTCGAACCCGAACCCATCCGTGCCGGCCATGACAGGAATATGCCGCCTGTAGAGCTCCGGAATCAGCGCCTGCAATTTCTGAAAGCTGGTCCGCATCCGTTCCCGCGACAAGTCAGGAGGCGGTGACATCCCGCCGGAGAGAAAGGCACGGGAAAGCTGTGGGGGCAGAGTGTCGGCGTAGGGCACTTCAGCCGGGGGCATGGTTCCCCGGTCCGGCACGTAAAGACCTTCAAAGGTTACGACCGTGGGATCGACCGCTATGTGCCGGCTCGCCAGTTCATCCAGAAAGGAGGTCATCGATGCCGAGTGCACATCAACGTCGGCGGCGTATTTGCCTGTCCCAATAAACCGGTTCATGCCATTGGATGTCATCACGACATCGTCTGGCATGGCCTGCATCATGACGAAATTGATGTGCGTGACTTCGTCGTATCCGGCTCGCACGGCATCGAGCGGGCGCATGCCATGCGGAATGTGCCCATGGACTCGCAAGCCGAGCTGGTGGGCAAGATCTGCCATCGGCTTCACCCAGGCCGGATCAATCGTGCCGTAGAGCTTTATCCCGAAATAGCCGCTATCTTTCGCGCGATGAACCGCGGCGAGTGCCTCATCCAGATTCTTGACGACTACGGCTACTTGGGCGGTGTAGGGTCCGGACCCATCAATCAGCATCGACGGCAAGATGCGGGTTCCTAACAACTGCCCGCGCTCAATGCGTTGCTTCCGCGCCAGCAACTCTTCAATCTGATTTCCGGGATCTCGGACACTGGTGATGCCGGTCGCGAGCAGCAAGGGGCCGGTGGAGTCGTCCCCATAGTGCTGATGATTATCCCAAAGGCCAGGAATAAGCGTCTTGCCCGCGCCCTCGATGACTTGGGCATTGCCGGGAATCTGTGTCGCGAACGTCGGACCGATTGCCGCGACCTTTCCGTTTTCAACGACGACCGTCATGGCTCCGCGGAATTGCCGGGCATCCGCGTCATAGAGCCTCACGTTGCGAAAGGCTAGGGCTCCTGAAATGGGACGAGCAATTGCCGCCATGAGGGCCGGCGCTCGCTTCGCCAGCGCCTCATCTTGTGCCTTGGAGAGCTCCGTTCCTATCTTTTCCCAGCCCTCGGGCAGAAAATTGATTACTCCTGCAATTCCGAAGAAGTTGGTTCCGTCCACCCATACCGGCTGGGGCGACAGGCCGAACCCAGTGATCCCGTAGCAGGTCAAGGATTTCTTCTGGGGTCCGTTTGAGACTTCGAGCGTGGTCAGGGGCTCGAGTCTCGCCCTCCCCGACGGCAGAAGATCTACTTCGTGGTTGGATGCCCTCATGAGGTGGTCGAGGATGAATGGCAACGAATCGATCGTCCCTCCAAAGGCGACGTATTCCAGACCGGCTCGCGCCTTTCCTGTGCCATGATCGACAGGACTCTGGAAGGCGTAGGCCCCATCCTTCACTTCGTAGGTTTCCGCCGCGTCACCCTCCGGCACCTTTCCACGCACGATCAGGCTGGTCAACTGCCCATCCGGGGCAAACCGGTTTTGCTCATCAACCTCGCTGACAAATCCGCGTAAATTCATGCTGAAGCGCGACCAATGGGTTCCGTCCGCAGCAGTCCACATGGAAACCTGACCATGGCGTGCCGCCCCACCACTCGATGTGATCGTCCAGACCTGCGCTCCGGCTGGCGGTTTTGCAAGCAGCTCCACGGGAACCTGGGCGAGTAAACGGGTAGCAAGCAGCTCAACTGCGACAGCGAGAAAGATGCGGAGCATGGCATTTCCCCTTTGGACGCTTCAGATCAATTCGGCCAAGAGTTGAAGTTCAACTTGAGCCTGTAATCCTACTTGAGCCGGTAATCCTAGATGATGAGGGCGTCGGTGCCAACAACCGTCGATACCGCCATCGAAGGCGTTCGCATACAATCGAAGCCGGTTCAAACCAGGGAGATCTTTGATATTGGGGGCTCAGATATTGGGGGCTCACGCGCGTGTGGAACAAATAAACCTCGCATGCTGCCATTCTCGGATCTTGCCCTTTGTCGAGGGTTTGTACAAACCGAGGGGCTGGGCCTGCGCTCGATTCGACCGCCCGCCGTTAGGCAAACATTCAAGCTGGGAGGGTTCGCGCCCTGGCCCCATCGGGTTCGCTCGAACAGGGATCGGAGCTTGCGATGATGGTTCCCGGCAGGGGCGTCCAAATCCGCCTACCCGAGGACAAAATGGAGCCTATATACTTCACCGGGGCTCCCCGAGTGGCATGATCGGGAACAATAAAAAGGCCCGACTTTGTCGGGCCCTGTATCACGGCTGCAGAATTCCTAGACCGAGGCTTTTAACCTTTGTCCCCAAGCCTCGCTAGAGAGAGTGTGCACTTTCGAAAGGTTGTCGCTGGGATGGGGATGGGCTTCGAAGTCCTGCAGGTCAGTCAGTCCATCCGAAATGGCTTCAAGGGTAGCATTAGATTTTGCCAGGACGGTCAACAAGTACTTGCGGGCAATCGGCCGGTCGGCGGGATGCACCAGCTTCCACCACCGCTTTACCGATTCCTGGACCTCACCCTGGGTTTTAGAATCTTCGACGAGGCTGTCGATGAGCCGATATACCTTGCTTTTTACTGCCTGATACGATACCGAGACTTCTTGCCCCATATTTCTCGTGTTGCTCCTTGCCTAACGTTATTGCACGGAGATGGCCAAACCCCGGCTCTGATTTGCGGGCACTTACGAGTGTAGTGCGTTTGTACTATCCAACTACTTGGAGAAACTAGGCTTGCGGGCTATGGTTTTCCGTAGAGTAGCTCCTGAGCAGCCTCTAGACGACTGGGATGTACAATGCGGCATTCAGGGGCAGGCCCGCAGTACCCAGTTCCAGCAATGAACTCAATACATGGCTCTCGCGTCTCGTGCTCCATGATCCGAGCCGCAAAAAGGGGAAATCATGAAGACAGCAGCACTTCTACTCGTTGTGGCCGGTTCGTGTCTAAGGCTCTTCGGCCAACAGGCTCCGCAAAATGGACAGGAACGCTTTTTCCTACCCAAAGATACTTTTTGGGGATATGCCCAATTCGAGATCGCTCCGCCGCACAACGAAATCGATCCCAACCTTTGCGCAGCGAACGCGGGCAATTATGGCGGGAAGAGCGCGCCCTGTAACGCGTTTGCGCGATATATGCTGTCTGGCATTTTAGAAGCTCGACCGTTTGGCCGAGGACCCCTTCGCCGATTCATGCTGTGGGGAGAGCCGCACTTCCTTTTCGGCAAGAATGTTCCCCAGAACTTGTACACTTGGTCCTTCGATGCGATCGGGGTCGAGCACTCCTGGGGCGCGGCCATCTACGTGGGTCGCGGCTTCGAGATGCGGGTCACCCAGCACTTCCTGTTCGACCGTTTTGGAGCACGGGACCGCTATCTGGGAACTGCCGACCTTGGCCCCAATGGTCCCTGGGGGCGCTACAACACGATTGGCGTTCGCAAGTACTTTGGAACGCGAAGGTGGTAGGCACAAGGACGCTGCTGTAGTCTGAAGCCTGAATTCCGACACGGGGAGCACGCAAAGCTGCTTTGCGAGCGCAATCCCGGACCGCAGGCATTTACAAATGCGCTTCAGGCCGCAAGGAGCTAGCGGCTTGCCGCTGACCCATGCCATTCTCCCCACAGACCGCTGGGCAGGCTTCTGACCGGCTCGCCAACGTTCCATTTGGCGACATGGAAGCAGCCCGCGTGACCTTCGAGCGACTCGCGAACCGCATATCGAACACGTTGGCTAGCGTTTTGATTTCCATTCTCGCGGACTGCTCCGACCCCGATGCCGCTCTGCTGCTGTTCGAAAGATTAGTCATAGAGAGTTCGCCTGACATCAATGAACTTCTCGAAGAGCACCCGTTTGTGGCCCATTATGCGACCGCCATCTTCGGAACCAGTTGGTACCTGGGAGAGACGCTGATCGCCAACTCCGACATCCTGCATACTTTTCTTCGCGACAAGGGGCTCGATCATAGCTGTTCCCGCGAAGACTTCTCCGAGGCTTTGGCGCGGTTTCACTCGCGGTCTTTTGACCGCGATCCCTCCTTGCTGCTGGCTCGGTTCAAGCGGCGTGAGTACGTTCGGATCATGCTGCGGGATGTGCTGCGGATTGCGCCTCTGGCAGAAACTACGGCCGAGATTTCTGCTTTGAGTGATGTGCTGATCGAAGAAGCGCTGCGGGAAGCCGCCAGTGCTATGCAGCACCGCTTCGGTTCTCCACAACACATCGACGCAGAAGGACGCGTGGCCGATACAAGTTTTGCCGTCCTCTCGATGGGTAAACTCGGCGGGAACGAACTGAACTACAGCTCCGACATAGATCTGTTGTTCATCTTCGGAGACGGGAAGGAACCACCGGACGCGGAAATTTCAAACCGCGAGTACTTTATTCGCCTGGCGCAGCAGGTGACAGAGATCCTTTGCCGCCCCACTCCCGAAGGCCCGGTGTTCCGGATTGATTTGCGACTGCGACCGCAGGGCAACGAGGGGGAATTAGCGGTCAATTTGTCGCATGCGCTTCGATACTATGCCAATGCGGCTCACGATTGGGAACGCCAAGCCCTCATCAAGGTTCGTTTTTCGGCCGGAGACGAGAAGCTGGCGAGACAGTTCATCCACCAAGTGCAGCCGCAAGTCTACAAAGAGGAAATAAACTTTGCGGCGATCAAAACGGCGCTGCTGTCGCGCGAAAAAATTGACCGCAAGCGACGGAGTCAGTCTGGGCCTGGTAAGGAAACGATTAATGTAAAGGTCGATCGCGGCGGAATTCGCGATATCGAGTTTCTGGTGCAGTGCCTGCAACGCGTATATGGCGGTTCCGAGCCGTGGCTGCGCTCCGGCGGAACGTTGTTTTCTCTTCACAAGCTGCATGACAAACAGCACATCAGCGGCCGAGACTTCCACGAACTGACGTGGGCTTACACCTTTTTGCGTCACCTGGAACATCGCCTGCAGCTTCGTCGGGGACAGCAGGTGCACCGCCTGCCAAGTTCGGCGCAGGAATTGGCAGTCATCCGACGCGCCATGGAAGCGCTCATGCCGGAAAATCCGCGCATCGATGACTTGGGCGCGCTGGTTGGCCGGCGCATGTCGGCAGTCGCGGAAATCTATCACCGGGTCATTTTTCAACAACAGGCCCGCCAGGAGTTCGACCCCTCTGATTCGGAATTTCGACTGCAGAGCAAGGTGGCCGCAACCGGCGACCAATCAACGCACGTCCTTTTGGAAAACCTTTCCGAAGATGCTCCGTCGCTGTCGAGCGCACTACGGAACAACGATTCCAGCTCAACCGCGCGCAAGAACCTGTTGCGCTTTCTGGGATCGGCCTTTACAAGTTCGGAACGCTACGCCGCTGTCCTTCGCCATCAGGACGCCATCGTCCGGAGCATGCCGGTTTTTGGAGTGAGCGAATATCTCACCGACACTCTGGTTCGCCATCCCGATGAAGTGGCCTCGCTTTCGGAGGTGACTCCCAGCAGGCCTGCCTGGAGCGGAGGGCGCCTGCTGAATCTCTCCGAGCAGGACGGCTTCGCGGCTCGCGATCCCGTATTCGCTTATCTCGCCGACTCCTGGGCGGCTCATGATGAGAAAGTAGCCATGCTTCGCCGTCATTTTCGGCACTGCATGTTCCTGTCGGGTGCGCGGGATGTAACCGAGGGACGTCCGATCTACTCATCTCTCGCCGATACAACCGCGGCTGCCGAGGACGCCATCTCGGCGGCGTTTTCGATCGTCGGTGCTCCCCCGGGATTGGCGGTGCTCGCGCTCGGACGATTGGGGAGCAGGGAATTCGACCTGCTTTCCGATGCCGATCTGCTGTTTGTCTGCGGCGAAAGAACAGATCGGCGGATGGTGACGCGTGGTGCTGAGGAATTAATTCAGGTATTGGCTGCCTATACCCAGGAAGGCTTTGTTTTCCCCGTGGACACACGACTGCGGCCGCGAGGCGAAGAAGGTGAACTGGTGGTGACGCCATCGCAGCTCCAGGCATATTTTTCCTCGGAAGCTCAACCCTGGGAAGCGCTCACCTACACCAAGTTGCGCTTCATGGCAGGTGATCTGGAGGTAGCGCGCCGCGTCGAGGGTACGGTCGAGACGCTGTTTCAAAGATTTGCCGGCAACCCCAACTTTGCTGAAGAGGTGCGCAAGATGCGCCGCAGGCTCGAGTTGGCTAGCGCTCCCGAACGCAGCATTCGCAGTGCCCCCGGTGCCCTCTACGACGGCGATTTTCTTTCTGGTTTCCTGCTGGTTTTAAAAAGCGTGCGCCCCAAAGCCGGTACGCTGCGAGACCGCCTATGGCGATCGGCCGGCGCCGGGGCACTTGAAAAGCACGATGCCGCCAAGCTCGATCACGCTGCCGAGCTTTGCCGCACGGTCGAACATGTCATGCGCCTGGTTGCCGGACGGAAAACGCGATGGCTTCCATCTGCCGAACATCCGCGCCAGGCAGTTGAAAAGCTTACATCGCAAATTTTGCGCCGTGAGTTTCCTGAGGGATTGGAGCAGGAGCTGACCCGGACCTTTGACACAGTCCGCGAGATCTATGAGCGCGTAGTGAGATAGCGGGTTTTCTCAATACGGCTGCGGGCTGCCGGCTGCTATAGAATTGCAAGGCACCTCTCACCGGTAATCAGAAAGGATCCCCATGCCCCGACAACCCGGCTCTTATGCAACCTTAAACACCACGGAAGGTACTATCGTTTGCCGACTCTTCGAAAAGGACGCACCGAAAACCGTGCAGAACTTCAGCGACCTCGCTGAAGGCAAGCGCGAATGGCGTCATCCGAGCACAGGGAAGAAGAGCAACGATCGACTCTACGATGGCACCATTTTCCATCGCGTGATTCCGGATTTCATGATTCAGGGTGGCGACCCGCAGGGCACGGGAATGGGCGGTCCCGGATATCAGTTCGAAGACGAAACGAAGGGTTCGCCGCACAGCTTTGACAAGCCAGGTAAACTCGCCATGGCCAATGCAGGGCCGAACACCAATGGTTCGCAATTCTTCATTACCGTCGCTCCAACTCAGTGGCTCACGGGGCGTCACACGATTTTCGGGGAAGTAGTCGAGGGCCAGGATGTGGTCGATAAAATCTCGAAAGTTTCCCGCGGCCGGCAAGATCGCCCGAATAAAGATGTGAAGTTGACGTCGGTTGTGATTGAACGCATGTAGGGAGGGGTTTGTTCGCGCCGAGGTTCAGGTTCGCCGGGGTCTTTCGGGCTGGCTGCTAGTTCGTCGCTGCGAGACGTTGCCGCAAGATCTGTCCCAGTCCGGGCAGCCTGCCGTTCCATTGATTCCAGTCATGGCCTCCAGGGCCAGAGTGGAATTCGAATTTGAACCCATGCTTCCTGAGCAAGGCTGCGAATCTCTGATTTGCAGCAAGCAAGCCCTCCTGCTCTCCGCAGGTCAGATACAGATACGGCGCCGTTGTCGGATCAACCGATTCGGCTAAATGGTACGGGTTGTTCGCCCTGCGCGATTCGCTGCCCCATGGGCCGAAAATCCTAGCATGCGCTCGATATTGGCCCATTCGTCGCAAGGCGAATGGGCGACTCGGAACATCCAGTGCGGAGCTCATTCCTCCGGCAAAGGCAAACAAATGGGGATGTTTCAACCCCAGCACAAGTGCGCCAAAGCCTCCCATGGACACGCCAACGATGGCCCGATGCTCCCGCCCACCCCACGCCGGGAAGCGGCTTTCAACGTCCGCGATTAAATCGTGAGTCAGATAGTCTTCATATCGGTCCTGGGATCGCTCCGCGGCATTCATGTAATAAGACGAGCTACCCTCAGGCATGATCAGAACGAAACCCTGTTCGGAAAATCGTGCGACATCGGAGTAGTTTGACCAATCCCGATATCCGCCTCCGCCACCATGCAGTAGATAGATTACGGGCAGCTTCTGATTGTGCGGGAGATTGGCGGGCAGAATCGCCCGGTACGGCATGTCGCGCTGCAGGGAAGCGCTGTGGAATTGGACGTCCTCGATGGTCACATAGGGCGTGAGGCGAGGATGGTCGGAAGGCGGTGGCAATTGCTCTTGATGGCAGGCCACCGCAACGCATAAGAAGCTGGAAGCAAGGAATGCGAGGCGAAGCCTCACACCCCAATGACTCCCACCAACTCCTTCACGGCGTCAGCGCTCTTTTGCAGCGCGGCTTGCTCCTCGGCCGTGAGCTTGATCTGAATGATTTGCTCGATGCCGTTCGCGCCAAGCTTTACCGGAACGCCAACGTATAGGCCTTTGATCCCATACTCGCCATCCAGATACGCGGCGCAGGGCAAAATCTTCTTCTTGTCTTTCAGGATCGCTTCGACCATCTCGGTGGACGCTGCCGACGGCGCATAGTATGCGCTGCCGGTCTTGAGATATTTGACGATCTCGGCGCCCCCATCGCGGGTGCGTTGAACCAGTTGTGCCAGGCGATCCGAAGCAATGAGTTCCGTGATGGGAATTCCCGCGACCGTCGAATAACGAGGCAGCGGAACCATCGTGTCACCATGGCCGCCGAGAACAAAGGCGGTTACGTTTTCTACGCTTACCTTCAATTCGTCCGCAATGAAAGCACGGAAGCGCGCCGAGTCCAGCACGCCCGCCATGCCAATGACGCGCTCGCGAGGGAAACGGCTCAGTTTGTATGCTGCCTGTGCCATAGCGTCGAGTGGATTCGAGACCACGATCAAAATGCAGTTCGGCGAGTACTTCACCACTTTGCCGACCACATCCGACATGATCTTGTAGTTCGTGTTCAGCAGATCGTCGCGGCTCATGCCCGGCTTGCGCGGAATGCCGGCAGTGATGACCACGATGTCAGAATTGGCCGTGTCCGCATAGTCGTTGGTGCCGATCACATAGGCATCGCGCTTTTCGATGGGCATAGCTTCGAGCAGATCAAGGCCCTTGCCCTGGGGCACACCTTCAATGATGTCGATGAGAACAACGTCGGCCAGTTCCTTCGATGCGATCCAGTGGGCGGCCGTGGCGCCCACGTTTCCCGATCCCACGATGCTTACTTTTTTACGCATGATTTCCTTTCGATCCTATTCAGCGCTCGCCGCTAGCAAGCAGCGAGCCAGGTAAGAGCCCATGCTGAGTGCCTGATTGCTCGTCAAGCCGTTGTCAAAACTTCGGCCTTCATGTTCTCGATAATCTGGTCGCCGAACTTGCTGGTGCTAACCTTGGTAGCGCCCTGCATGAGGCGTTCGAAGTCGTAGGTCACAGTCTTTTGTTCGATGGTCCGCTCCAGACCGCTCTCGATCAGATCGGCAGCTTCATTCCAGCCCAGAAAGCGGAACATCATCACGCCGGATAAAATCACCGACCCGGGATTGATCACATCCTTATCCGCATATTTCGGTGCGGTGCCGTGAGTGGCTTCAAACACGGCGAATCCGTCGCCGACGTTCGCGCCCGGGGCGATGCCCAATCCCCCAACCTGCGCCGCGCAGGCATCGGAAATGTAGTCGCCATTCAGGTTGGGAGTCGCAAGCACAGAGTATTCGTCCGCCCGTGTGACCACCTGCTGGAAGATGGAATCGGCTATGCGGTCATTGATCATCAGCTTCTTTTTCCACGCACCGTGGCCGTGAGTGGCGTAAATGCTCCCGAGCACAGAGCAGATTTCCTCGGCAACGGATTTTGCAAACTCCGGCGGCGCAAACTCGATGCCGGGTTCAATTAATGCGGCGTTCTCTTCATCGCTAAGGTTCGGATTCTTATCCTTGTTGTCGATGATCCAGCTCTCGCGTTCGGTCACGACTTTGTCGCGGAACTCCTCGGTGGCCAGCTCGTATCCCCACTTGCGGAACGCACCCTCCGTGAACTTCTGAATGTTTCCCTTGTGCACAAGCGTTACGCTCTTGCGGCCATTCTCGAGCGCGTGCTGAATCGCCATGCGCACCAACCTCTTAGTGGCGAAAATAGAAATGGGTTTGATGCCGACACCTGAATCCGTGCGCACCTGCTTCTTGCCACCCTTGAGCATTTCCTTATTGAGAAACTCGATCAACTTGGCGGCTTCCGGAGTGCCCTGCTCCCACTCAACGCCCGCGTAGACATCCTCGGTATTCTCGCGGAAGATGACGACGTCCATTCTTTCGGGATTCTTCACTGGCGAGGGTGTGCCCCTGTAATATTTCACCGGCCGTATGCAGGCATAGAGATCGAGCACCTGACGGAGAGTGACATTGAGAGAGCGAATCCCCCCGCCGACTGGGGTCGTGAGTGGTCCCTTGATCGCCACGCGGAATTCGCGGATCGCCTCAACCGACTCTTGCGGTAGCCAGTCCTTGAACCTTGCTTTGGCTTTCTCGCCGGCAAAAATCTCGTACCACGCCACTTTGCGCTTTCCGCTGTAGGCTTTCTGCACCGCTGCGTCGAACACCCGTACCGACGCCTTCCAGATGTCGCGCCCCGTGCCATCGCCCTCGATGAATGGGATGATCGGTCGGGACGGAACCTGAATGTGTCTGTCTTTATAGGTAATGCGTTCGCCGTCTTTGGGCACAGGCACGCCGTTATATGAGTCCGCCATGAAGCTCCTCCGCTGGGATAGGAACAAGAATTATAAATTGCACTGGAAGAATTGAATAATCAGTGACAGGCCAAGAAGGTGCGACCAGCTACAATCGAGGCGATGCGATTGGTGCTTGTAGTCTTGACGTTGTTCATGGTCCCGCTTGCCCGTGCTCAGGAGAGCTGCGGTTCATCCGTGCTAACCGATGCCCCGTCAGAAACCCAGCGCGCCTCCTCGCCACCGTCCGTCATTTCTCCAAGCACCGCGGAACGTCTCCCCGCGACTCACCGCTTCTGGGACCGCGAGAACGTGCTTCTGTTTTCTGGCATTGCGGTATTCCGTGCGCTTGACTTCGCCTCCACGAAGAACTTTCTTGCCAGGGGGCGCACCGAAGTGCTGATCCCGGATGACATTGTGAACAACAATGCAGGTTTTGCCAGCCTCGAAGCCGCCGCCACGGCTACTTCGATCGGAATCTCCTACGTTTTTCACCGCACCGGCCATCACAAGATGGAGCGCTGGTTGTCGATCGTGCATATGAGCGTCACCGCCTTCGGAGATGCCCATAACTATGCTCTCAAATCCAAGCATCCCTAAGGAAAACCGCGCCGTGGCCTATTGTTGCTTGTTCTGTTGGGGCGGTTGTTTCGGAGCGGGAGATGCACCAGTTTTTGGCCTGGTGGCGTGATGAACCGTGCTTCCTGAACCGAGAATTGTGATCTTGTTGATCTTGGGGGGATCGTAGGGGCGGTCTTGAGTGGGGCCTGGATTTTGATTGCGAGGCATCCGGGCAATCTTCTTCACTACTTCGACGCTGGCTTCGTCGCACTGCCCGAAGATGGTGTAGTTGCCATCCAGACGGGGAAATGGAACTTCGGTCACGAAGAATTGAGAAGCATTTGTGTCGGGTCCCGCATTGGCGTATGCCAGGCGTCCCGGACGATCGAAGGTTAAGTCTGGGGAAGTTTCATTTTTGAAAGGAAACCCTGGACCAACGGGGCCACCGGTGCCATCGCCGAGCGGATCGCCTCCCTGAATCATGAATTCCGGGATGACTCGATGAAATATGGTGCCGCTGTACAAAGCCACGCCGTGCATCTGCCGCCCAGTTTTCGGATGCACCCAATTTTTGGTCCCCTTGGCTAGTCCGATGAAATTTGCAGCCCCGATGGGTGCCTTATCCGGGAAGAGCGTACAGGTGAGCTTCCCTGCGGTTGTATCGATAATAGCCGTCGGATGCGTTGCCGCAGTTGTCCCTGGTTTTTTCGGGGCCGCGGTGGTCGAGCGATGAGGGGTGGTTTGCGCCGCCATGGGCAAGGCAAACAGAACGGTCAAGATCCTTAGATATCTGCGCATGACATCTCCTGGGTGGAAAGAGAAACAGCATTGTACGACAGTCGAGAGAATTCATTGACTCCCCACTGCCCGAAATGCCGTGTGCTTTAGCGGCGAGTTGCCTGCGCTTCACAGCGGCCCGGTGTGCCCGTTTGCGTCAACGCAGCTCAGAGTCAGGCTACGCGCATGGCCGGCGTGGGATCGATGTGAGCTGGATGGCGCATCGCGGGGCTCCCGAAGGCCGGTCATGCCGTGACCGTCACGATTGCCTTCCCGTCTTTCAGAGCTTTCTGCCCCTGGTACCACTTGAAGATAAAAATACCGTGAACCGCGAAAGACAAGAATGAGAAGGTCACCAGGAGCGCGATCAAATCCAAGCCATAGATCACGATTCCGGCGAGGAAGGCCCACCGTTGTCCGCTGCGTCCAGCGAATCCCAACCCGACCATCACCCCGACCCACAACACGGCAGCGCCGTACAAATAGAGGTGCCCCCAAGACCTCCCATAGAACGCCATCAGGTCAAAGCACCCGATGCTGACGAAGATATTGATTCGAATGGGCAGCAAGCCGGTTCCAAGCGCGGCTAACCCGGCTGCCCCGAAGAAGTAGTTCGCAGCGTCTCGCGCCTCGGATAGAAGGTCCTCCCGCTGCAGTTTTTGCGATTCTTTGTAGTCAGTGTCGCTTTGACCCGCCCCAACATTAAGTGTCTGCATGGTTGTCCCTGTGCACGTCTAAGTCCATTAAGACCTACTTCTTGAGCCAACGCTCATACTGTTGCCAATCATCGGAAAAAATCTGCTGCTGGACTCTTGAGCGGAGCCTGCGAGCGCGCAATCCGAACTCCGTGAATTTTGGATATTCCGCTGGTGCCAGCACATCGCGATAATCCAGTTTGGCTCGGTCAACGGCCCGGCGCAGGCCCTCAAGGCTACCGTTTGCCAGCTTCAGCGCAGCCAATCGCACCCGCGCCGGTTCGCGGTGCCAAGCCTGCGGACCGTATTCAGCGAGGATGGCGAGAGCAGCGTCGACCTCGGTTTCTGCAAAATCCCGGCGCACCACCCGCTCAATATCGGCCGGCGTCACCCGAGGAACAGGCTGAAGGGGGGCTGACCCAGACCCGAATAATTCGCGCAACCTGGACATAACTCTCCGTTAGTCCTTCTCGTCCTCTCCCTTGTGCAATTGCTGCGCCAGGAAGTTGTCGAGTCCGATTTCTTCAATTGCGTGCAGCTGTCCTTCGAGGTAGTCCACGTGGTGCTCTTCGTCTTTGAGAATGTCCTCGAAGAGAGCGCGCGAAGCGTTGTCCCCCACCTTCACCGAGGTCTCGATCGCTGCGTTCAATTCCTTGACGGCCCTTAACTCGAGCGCGAGGTCATTCTCGAACTGCTGCTTGACGTTGCGCCCGACATTGATCGGCCCCACATCCGTCATGTTGGGCGTACCCTCAAGGAAAAGTATGCGGTCCATCAGCTTCTCGGCGTGAACCATCTCCTCGATCGACTCCTTGCGGTAATACCCGCCCAGGCGGAAGTACCCCCAGTTCTCGCACATTTTGGAATGAAGGAAATATTGATTAATAGCCGTGAGCTCGGCCTTCAGGGCTTCGCCCAAATGTTTCAAAACCTTGTCGTTCCCGCGCATGGCAGGCATTGTAGCAAAGGTCATGACACGGTGGACCTTTTAGCGCTCGACATTGCCGTTTGGGGGAGACGTGTTCCTCGAGAAATCCAAAAACCAGGCTGAATGTTGTGGGCGCGGGCCTGCCCGTCCGGTCAACTGGCAAATACCCGGCCCTTGCCTATAAACTTCAATGTCGTTTGTGCCCTGAGTGGTAAAGGGGGATTCAAGTGTCCACGACAATGTTTGCGCCTCCCCGCATTCCCGGCGGCAGTTTCCTTCTCGATTCCCGCACTCCCGACGAGGTGTTCACGCCCGAGGATTTCTCAGAGCAGCATCAATTGATCTCGCGGACCGCGGAAGAGTTCGCGTTGAAAGAAATCGTCCCGAATATCGAGAAGATTGAGCACAAAGACTTCTCTGTCTCCCGCGAACTACTCAGGAAAGCGGGAGAGCTCGGGCTTAGCTCGTCGGAGATTCCCGAGGCTTACGGCGGCCTCGAAATGGACAAGGTGACCGCCGCGGTCATTTGCGACCGCATCGCAAAATATGCAGGCTTCGCTACCACCTGGGGCGGCCATACCGGGATTGGCACCCTCCCCATTGTGTATTTCGGAACCGAAGAGCAGAAGCACCAATATCTGCCGCGTCTTGCCAGCGGAGAAATCATTGGCGCCTACGCGCTTTCTGAGGCGACGTCGGGGTCCGACGCACTGAACTGCCGCGCGCGAGCAGTGCTTTCCGCCGACCGCCAGCACTACCTGCTCAATGGCGAGAAAATGTGGATCACCAACGCCGGCTTCGCGGACCTATTTACCGTTTTTGCCAAGGTGGATGGGGAGAAGTTCACGGCGTTCCTCGTCGAGCGCAACTTCCCCGGATTCTCGATCGGCGCCGAAGAGCACAAAATGGGCATCCGAGGTTCCTCTACCTGTCCAGTCATCCTCAATGACTGCCAGGTTCCGGTTCAAAACGTCCTCGGCGAGGTCGGCAAGGGACACCTGATTGCCTTCAACATCCTGAACATTGGGCGCTTCAAACTGGGCGCGATGTGTGTAGGTGGGGCGCGGCAGTCGTTGGACAATGCGATTTCCTATGCGCGGCAGCGCAAGGCTTTCGGCAAAACCATTGCCGACTTCGGCCTTGTTCGAGAGAAACTGGCGAAAATGGCGGCTTCGGTTTACGTAGGAGAAGCGCTGACCTATCGCACCGCGGGCTTGATGGACGCAGCTCTTGCGGCTGTAGACAAGTCCATGCCCGACGGGGCAAAGCAGACGCTCAAAGCCATCGAGGAGTATGCCGTCGAGTGTTCCATTATCAAGGTCTGGGCCTCCGAAATGCTCGATTACGTTGTGGATGAGACCGTGCAGATTTACGGCGGCTATGGATTTGTGGAAGAATATCCCGCCGAACGGGCCTATCGCGATGCCCGCATCAACCGCATTTTCGAAGGCACGAACGAAATCAACCGGCTCATTATTACCGGCTTCCTTCTGAAGCGTGCGATCAGTGGGCAACTGCCGCTCATGTCCGCTATCAAGCAGATTATGGAAGAAGTGCTCTCCGGCCCAGCCGCGGATGAGGTCGAGGGCCTGCTCGGGGTCGAGAAAAAATTGGTCTTCTCCATGAAGAAGCTGGGGCTATTTGCAGCCGGAGTGGCCACGCAAAAATACATGCAAGCGATTCAAGACCAACAGGAGATTATGGGCGCCATCGCGGACATCACGATGGAGATCTATGCCATGGAATCTGCCCTCCTTCGCACTCACAAGATTGCATCTCTGCGCGGTGAGAACGCAGCCGCCCTGCCCCTGGGGATGACTCGCCTGTATATCGCACATGCGGCGGAAAAAATTGAGAGTTCCGCGCGCAAAGTCATCGCTGCCGTCAGCGAAGGGGACACGCTACGCACCCAGCTTTCGATCCTGCGGCGCCTGGCCAAACACGATCCTTTTAACGTGATCGATCTCGAACAGCAAGTCGCGGCGGCGATCATTCAGCACGGCAAGTATGCCCCGGCTTGATCGGGTGTAGGCACCCCGTCGGGTCTCGGGCTTTCAGGCGCTTTCTCGATCGGGGATTTGAATCCTGTGTTACTTGCAGTTCGCCTGGAAACAGAGATTCTGGCTGAAAAATGGCAGCACATGATTTTGGAATCGGTCGGCTACCTTGCTTGTGTGAGTCCCCTGATAGATTTCGAAGCTGTGCTTGATTCCGTAGTCATCGAGCGCACTGTGCAGCTTGCCGGTGTCAATCTTTAGGCCGTCCTGGTCGCCGACGTCGATAGCGATGGCGCGGTACTTCCGCAAATCGCCAACGTACTGGTCGATCAAAGATAACACGGCGTTGGCGGTCCATTTAGCGAGGATCTCTGGCTGAGGTTGACCGTTTTTCGTTGGCAGATCGAGATAGAGCGGGGGATTTTTTGGATTGGGAGACCAGGCCGCTGCACTCGCCAACATCACGCGAGGGAAGAATGGCAGCTTGGCGGAATCCTCGGGCGTTTTTACCGATTCCAGCTGTTTTTCCAGGTCCAGGTTCGCGGGTCCGCCCGCGCGGGGCAACAAGCAACAGGGGCTCATGATGTACAGGCTGCCGAACACGTCGGCGTGCTTCATCCCAATGCGGGTCGCCCCGTACCCACCCATCGAGTGCCCCACCAAGCCCCGGCTCGCCCGATCCGCAAGGGTGCGGTAATGAGCATCGATGTATGCCACCACATCGTGGGCAATGAAGTCCTCGTAATCTCCTGTGGTCAGGGAACTCGAATACATCGAGCCGTTGTGCAGCGTCTTCGAATCGGGCAGCACAACAATTACCTCCCTTGCGCCCTCAGCAAATGCTCCCTCAATGGTTTGCGGAACATGAATTTCGTGCGTCCACTGCTCGGCGCCGATGGAATAGCCATGCAGGGCATACACCACCGGGAAGCGACGGTGCTTCTCCCGGGCATAGCTGGGAGGCAGAAATACGAACACATCGCGTTCCACCGCATCCCCTTCCAGATTGCCTTCTAATGCTCGGCCATGAATCTTGATGCGTTCCACCGTGACTGGTTTTGCGCCAGCGACGACTGGAGGGACATCGGTCGCTACTTGAGCGGCAAGCCGTGACCCAAGAGCCACCAGCACGGCAATTGCCAGCCTTGAGAGCGATCTGTTCCTGATCATGAGTTTTCCTTTCCATGGCGATGTAAGGGCGCTAGTTTAGAGAATTGGCGGACGTTCGGCCAGTTCGGCATTCATAAACGGACTGGAAGCGCATCCCCAAGACTGACTAATATAGCGGCTATGTCTTCGACCGCCGAACCCCATCCCGTCTCCCCTAAGCTGCCTGCATCTGAGCCATCTCCATTTTCCCGGCTCCGGATTGGTCATTTCCGCTGGGTGATCTGCACGCTTTTGTTAATCGGCGTCACCAAAAACTATATGGACCGGCAAGTGCTGGGGGTTCTGAAGACCACACTTCAGCATGACTTAGGCTGGAATGAGATCAGCTACGGCAATCTGGTTTTGGCTTTCCAGGCCGCCTACGCGGCGGGCATGCTGATCACCGGCCCGGTTCTCGATCGCTTGGGAACAAGATGGGGCTATTCGCTCAGCATGATTTTCTGGAGCGCCGCGTCGATGGCGCATGCGGCGTGCCATTCGATTTTCAGCTTTACCATGGCTCGCTCAGCACTCGGCCTGGGCGAATCGGGAGTCTTTCCTGCAAGCATAAAAACAGTCGCGGAGTGGTTCCCGCAAAAGGAGCGGGCTCTTGCCACTGGGATCTTCAATGCTGGTTCAAACGTCGGCGCGATCTTGACACCCCTCATCATTCCCTGGATCACCATTCGTTACGGATGGCGGATGGCGTTTCTGTTCACCGGATCTTTGGGTCTGGTCTGGCTGGCTTTTTGGGTTGTGCTCTATCGCAGGCCGGAAGAGCACCCGCGTTTGTCGCGACCCGAACTCGATTACATAACCGGCAACCGTATTCTGCCCGTACCAAAGATACGCTGGATCAAACTTCTGCCACACCGCGAAACCTGGGCATTTGCGCTAGGGAAGTTTATGACAGATCCCATCTGGTGGTTCCTGCTGTTCTGGATCCCGGACTTTCTGCAGCGCACGCACGGCCTGAAGTTGACGCAGATTGGTGTCCCTATCATGGTGATCTATCTCCTTGCAGACATTGGCAGCGTTGCGGGGGGATGGCTTTCCTCGACGATGATTCATCGGGGCAAAAGTGTGAATGTCGCCCGTAAAACGGCCTTACTGTTGTGCGCGGTAAGCGTGGTGCCGATTATCTTCGCTTATCACATGGAAAACTTATGGAGCGCCGTCCTTTTGATTGGCCTCGCAGCGGCCGCGCACCAGGGATTTTCGGCAAACCTCTTCACCTTGACTTCCGACATTTTCCCAGGCGAAGCCGTGGGTTCGGTTGTAGGCATCGGCGGCATGGCGGGGGCGGTCGGCGGTATGCTCATGGCAGAAATCGTGGGCTATGTTCTGCAATGGACTGGAAGCTATCGGATTCCCTTTTTTATCGCCGGATTCGCGTACTTAGCTGCAGCCGTGGTCGTCCACAGTTTGTCGCCGAAGCTGGAGCCGGCGAAAATGCAATAAACCACCTAAAAAAAATATCAATATTCGCTCCAACGGTTTACGAACAATCCGCGAATTCGCCAATTGACATTCTCGCTCGCGAGGCCTACCTTAGGCGAAGAAAAGGCGAATATGGCCAGCCCTGCCACAGCTGCTTTGCTCCGTCATGAAATTGAAGCTCGGATTCCTGCCGCATTCTCGTTTTGTACCCGGCACGACCAGGGAAGCATTCCTACCGGAATTGCTTCCATTGATGATGCAGTTCAGGGCATTCCCCTGCATGCCCTGACCGAAATTTGCGGTAGCAATCTGGCTTCTTCAGGGAAAACTTCTCTGCTCATGTCACTGCTGGCGCGAGCTACGCAACAGGAAAATTTCTGCGCGTTGATTGATGGTCAGGACGCTTTTGATCCAGCTTCTGCGGAAGCTTCGGGTGTGACTCTCTCCCGCCTGCTCTGGGTGCGCTGCGGAAAGACGAAGCAAAAACTGAAGCCTCTCGAACAGGCCTTCAAAGTGGCGGACATGCTGGTGCAGAGTGCAGGATTTGGCCTGATCGTAATCGACCTCAGCGACTTTCCTGAAAGGCTGGTGCGCAGAGTTCCGCATACGTCATGGTTTCGCTTCAGCCGGGTTGTCGAGCGACAACCGACGGCACTGGTGTTTTTAGAACGCGAACCGCATGCTGCCAGTTGTGCTGGATTGGTGCTTTCGGTCAAAAGCAGGCCGGCAGTTGTGAAGGGAGCCCTGTTCACACAGTGCGGCATGGAAGTTGAAATTCTGCGCACTCTCGAAAGGAAACCTCCGCAGGCTTTCAGGCCGTTGTTTTCTCTGAGGTCACAGTGGGCGTAATCCTATGTTTGCATGTCTTTACCTTCCCGATTTTCCAGTGCAAGCGACCTTGCGCTGCGAGCCGGAGCAGCGCAGGGAACTGCTGATCCGGAGCGGCATCGTTATTCTCGAAGGATCTGCCTCTAACAACCGGGTCATCTCGCTGAATGACCCAGCTCGTCAGCTGGGAATTGAACTCGGTATGACAAAACTGCAAGCCCAAAGTTGTGGTTCGGTGCTCGTGCGCCAGCGAAATCTCCAGAGTGAAGAGGCTGCGCAAGGCGCATTGCTTGACTGCGCTCGGATGTTCTCTCCACGAGTCGAGTCCACCGCACCTGGAATGGTCATTCTTGATGTGAATGGGACCGAAAAGTTGTTTGGTCCTTTACAACGTCTAGCTTCGCGCATTCTTCAACAATCGCGCGAATTCGGGTTCTGCATGAATGTAGCGATCGCGGCCGACCCGGATAGTGCTTCCTGTGCCGCCCGCAGTTGGGAAGGAGTCACCATCATTCCACAAGGAAGGGAAGCGCAGTTTCTGGCGCGCTTGCCGGTCGAGGTACTTTCTCCCGGGCCTGAGATCTTGGACACACTGGAAGCCTGGGGTATTCGCAATCTCGGCGCTTTGGCAGAATTGCCGTCTGTCCCGCTGGTCGAACGACTGGGGCAGGACGGGCTTCGTTTGCAGAAGCTCGCACGGGCAGAGACCTCCAGAACGTTAGTTCCCGCGGAACTGAACGACGAGTTCCTAGAGAACTTCGAATTTGAGGATCCGGTCGAATCGCTCGACTCGTTGAGTTTCATTCTCAATCGTCTTCTGCAGCAACTGTGCACACGACTCCTCGTACGCGCCCTGGCCACCAACGAATTGCGCGTGCGCCTCGACTTCGAAGTTCACCAGCTGCAAACGGAAGCGGAAAAAGAAGTATATGAACGTGTCTGGAAACTGCCGTTACCCGTCTCCGATGCCAAGGTCTTGCTGCGGCTTACCTGCCTTGAACTTGAAGGCTGCTCTTTTTTTGCCCCGATCAAAAGGCTGACTGTACAAGCCACACCGGTGAAGCCGCGTGCCTTGCAAGGAGGATTGTTTGCTCCGGCAACGCCGCAAGCGGAGCAATTGGAAATTACTCTCGCCAGAATTCGCGGAGTTGTGGGGCGCGAAGATGAAAACCGAATGCCATGCGTAGGATCTCCGCGAACCGTGGATTCGCATCGCCCTGGCAGTTTTGCCGTGCATGCATTTTCGAGTGAGTATGCACTTGTCGGGATGTGCACCGAGCGGCCGGCAGTTGCCCTGCGGAAGTTTCGCCCTGCACTTGAAACCAAAGTTGATTTCCGTGAGAAGCCCCAATCTGTGATGCTCGGTAAGAGGTCTCTCACCGTATTGGCTGCGTCGGGGCCATGGTCCACTTCTGGGCAGTGGTGGAACCACTCTGCAGCATGGGCGCACGAGGAGTGGGATGTGGCGCTGAAAACTTCCGATGGCGCCGGCCTGTACAGAATCTATTTCGACCGCATGCGTACGCAATGGTTCATTGCCGGGATGTTTGATTGATGCACTACGTCGAACTCCACGCTCGTTCAGCCTTTACCTTTCTGGAAGGCGCTTCGCTGCCGGAAACGCTGGCGCAGACCTGCGCTGCGCAGCAGATGCCCGCCATGGCGCTGCTCGATCGAAACGGTGTTTATGGTGCTCCGCGGTTTTACTCGCATGCCAAGAAGTGCGGGATCAAAGCGCATGTAGGCGCAGAAGTCACCGTCGCCGGGTACGGCAACATGCCTGTGCTCGTTAGATCCCTGGCGGGATATCAGAACCTTTGCCGCCTCATCACAAGTATGAAGCTGCGCTCGAAGAACAAGACTGCGGGATGCGCATCTCTGGAAGAAGTAGGAAACTTTGGCGACGGCTTGATCTGCTTGACCGGCGATGAACGTGGTCCGCTTGCGGTTTCGCTGCAGCGTGGCGGGATCGAAGAAGGGCGCCGTTGTCTCAATCACCTGATTTCGATTTTCGGCGCAGGGAATGTCTATGTGGAATTGCAGCGCCACTGCAACCGTCAGCAGGAATCACGAAATCAGGCTGCGCTCGATCTTGCGCGCGAACTGCGTTTGCCATTGCTGGCGACCAACGGAGTTTGTTATGCCGCAAAAAAAGACCGCCGCGTCGCCGACGTGTTCACCTGCATTAAGAACAAATGCCGGCTGGATACGGCAGGCCGTCTGCTTGCGGAAAACTCGCAGCGGTATCTCCGTTCCCCTGAGAAGATGGCCAAGATCTTCTCCGACCTTCCTGAATCCATTGCAAATACCGTGGAGCTTTCGTCGCGTCTGGAATTTTCGCTGGAAAATCTGGGATACCAATTTCCTCCCTACCCAGTCCCGGAAGGCGAAACGATGGATTCCTTCCTCTATCAGCGTACATGGGAAGGCGCACAGAACCGGTATCGAACGATCACAGAATGCGTTCAGCAGCAATTGCGACGCGAACTGGCGTTGATTGAAAAACTCAAGCTGGCGGGCTATTTCCTCATCGTCTGGGATATGGTGCGCCATTGCCGCGAGAACGGAATCTTGGTGCAGGGAAGGGGGTCGGCGGCCAACAGCGCCGTTTGTTATGCACTGGGGATTACCGCCGCCGATCCAATCAAAATGGAACTCCTTTTCGAACGATTTCTCTCCGAAGAGCGTGGGGAGTGGCCTGACATCGACCTTGATCTTCCCAGCGGGGACGACCGCGAAAAAGCGATCCAATATCTTTATCGGCGCTACGGCGAACGGGGCGCGGCTATGACAGCCAATGTCTGTACGTATCGTGGCCGTTCCGCAGCCCGCGAGACGGGTAAGGTTTTCGGCTTCGATACCGAAACGCTGAACCGACTGTCAAAAATTGTCGGCGGCTGGGAGTGGCGTGGCCCCGACGACAATTTCTCCACATACTTCACCACCGCGGGCCTCGATCTCAGCAACGAATACATCTCGAATTATCTGCAGCTCTGTGTTGAACTCCAAGACCTGCCGCGCCATTTGAGTCAACATTCCGGCGGGATGGTGATTTGTCAGGGAGCGCTCGATGTGGTTGTTCCTCTTGAACCGGCAACCATGCCCGGCCGTGTGGTCGTGCAGTGGGATAAGGACGACTGTGCCGATCTCGGCATTGTAAAAGTCGATCTGCTGGGGCTGGGAATGATGGCCGTGCTCAAAGATTCCATTTCCTTGATTCGCGATCATTATCATGAGGAAGTCGATCTCGCTCACCTGCCGCAGGACTCTCCCGACGTTTACGATGCAATTCGCAAAGCCGATACGGTGGGAATGTTTCAGGTGGAGAGTTGTGCGCAGATGGCGTCGCTGCCCAAGAACAATCCGACAAAATTTTATGACCTTGTAACGCAGGTAGCACTCATTCGTCCCGGCCCGATCACCGGCGAGATGACCAGCCCCTATCTGAATCGCCGAATGGGCAAGGAGCCGGTGACCTATCCTCATCCCTCGCTCAAGCCCGTCCTGGAACGAACTCTCGGAGTCCCGCTCTTTCAGGAGCAGCTCCTGCGCATGGCTATGATTTGCGCGAACTTCACCGGAGGCGAAGCCGAAGAATTGCGGCGCGCGCTGGGGCATAAACGCTCTGAGCGCCGCATGCGAGAAATTGAGGTGAAGCTGCGAGCGGGCATGACCGAGAACGGAATCGACGAGAAAGCCCAAGATGCGATCGTGAAGTTCATTACTTCCTTTGCGCTTTACGGTTTTCCTGAATCTCACGCCGCCAGCTTTGCTCTGATCGCCTATGCAAGTGCATTCCTGAAAGTACGATATCTCGCGGCATTCACAGCTGCACTTCTCAATAACTGGCCGATGGGTTTTTATCATCCGGCTACAATCGTGAAAGACGCCCAGCGCCATGGATTGTGTTTCCGGCCAGTGGATGTGATGCACTCGGACTGGAACTGTACTCTGGAGGAAGCCGTCCAGGGCATTGTGGTTCGCCTTGGATTTCGCTATGTGCGCGGCATGCCGCAAGCGGCAGCCCGTGCGATCGTCGGCGAACGGTTGCACAGTAAGTTCGCCTCGATTGATGACCTCTCCCGGCGTGTGCCCGAACTCAACAAATCCACTCTCGGCATGTTGGCGAGAATTGGGGCCCTCAATCACATCAGCGGACGCGGCTCGCTGCATCGCCGCGACGCTTTATGGCAGGCAGAGATGGCCGCTCGTAAACCCGGGCCGCTGCTGCAGGAAATTTCCGCGGCCGACACATCATCACCGCTCGCGCATATGGAGGTCGAAGAGCGGCTGGTAGCTGACTTTTACGGCACTGGATTAACAGTGGGTCCACATCCCATGGCATACCGGCGGGCGGAATTGAAAAAGTGCGGAATCCGGACAGCAGCAGAGCTGAAAATCTTGCCCCATGGAAAGGCGGCAACTACTGCAGGTTGCGTGATCACACGTCAGCGTCCAGGTACAGCCAAAGGGCTCATCTTCATGACGCTCGAAGATGAAACCGGCCACTCGCGAGTCATCATCAAACCTGACTTCTACGCCAAGAATCCTCACGACGTGCTCTATGCGAAATTTGTTCAAGTCTGGGGCAGCGTTCAGAACCAAGACGGAATTGTCCACCTGGTTGCCAAAGCCATTCGTCCACTAGCCATCAGTGCCGCCGAAACCGCATCTCATGATTTCCATTGAAGGCCATGTCCTTTGGTTGATTAACTCAACGATTTCAATGGGTTAGCCGACTACCGTTCATCTTTTAGGTACAACGTTAGTAAGTTGTCAAGCCTCCCCCCTCGTCGTATCATTCGCGCAAAGTCGTTTCCTTACGGGAGAAAGGGGGACAAACGATGGCTCCCGACAGTGCTAAGGAGCGCAGAAGGTTTCCTCGCGTAAAGTCCGCAATCGCATTGGAGGTGCGCTACCGGGGCGCGGTCGCTCCGTTACGAGCCATGACCAGCGAAGTCAGCCTCAGCGGCTGCTATGTCGAGACCATGTTCACGCTTGATATTGGGACAGCGATTGAAATCGTCATGTGGCTGGACGGGGAGAAGATCACTGCCAAAGGCGTTATTGCGACAAAGTATCCCCAGGTAGGAAACGGAATCGATATCAAAGAGATGAATCCCGAAGGCCGCGCCAAGCTCGAGGCGTTTCTGAAAACGCAAGAGCTCCCAACTCCGAAATTCTGAGGTTATGAACGCGGCCTCGCCAGACGGGGGCTCTACGCTTCGCCCGCGCCTTGCAAGGCTGCGATCGCTTCTTCAGGGCTTGGAAAGATCAAGAACAAGTCTTGTACCCGGGTTATCTCGAATAACCTCTGTACCCGCGCATTGATTCCGCTCAACACAATTTTTCGTCCTGCTTTTTGACGCGAGATGAACGCGCTTACCAAAGATCCAAGTCCTGCCGAATCTACGTAGGGCACGTCTGAAAAATCTAGGATGACAACCTCGGCAGGCTCCTCCCTCCGCATCGCATTCTGAAAAACCGGGGCGTTGACCGCGGTCAAGGGCCCGCGCAGCGAGAGCACCTCGTGCGGGAAGGCTTCGGTGCGGTCGATGCTGAACTCTTCATCCATAAAGTCCAGATTGAGCTGGGCAATGGATTGTAGGGCAAGGCCAGCAATACGTTCAAGGACTGGACCAGTACCGGTCTCTTAGCGGCGTCAGACGGGAGATTTCGCGGGTTAACGGGGAGATGCCCTTTTGGGCGCAAATTTCCCGGCAACCGAGGGTGCGCTCACGATCAGGCGGTGCGAACCGCGCCGTGGTAGAGTTGCCCTGTCTTCGTCTCCCGTTGGCAACCATTCGATCCGTGGTGCGTTGATCCGGCGGCTCTTGGCGGTGCGACGATTGCGCCCGGCGAGCGATTGTGCGCAATCCGGAACGATCTGGCAGTTCAGATTTCCCCAACGGCCGACGATCTCAGAATCGTAGGCCGTTTCTGGTTCGGGCCGATCTCATCAGATTCTTGGAACGGAGAGCATTCAATGAGAGTAGCAAAGGATGTAACCGAACTCATCGGCCGCACGCCGCTGGTACAGCTCAATAAAGTTGTAATGGGCAGCAAAGCCTCCGTGCTGGCGAAATTGGAAGGGTTCAACCCCTGTGCCAGCGTGAAGGATCGAATTGGAGTGAGTTTGGTCAGGGAGGCGGAGAAGGCAGGCAAGATCCACCCCGAGGTCAGCGTTCTGGTTGAGCCAACCAGCGGGAACACGGGTATCGCCTTGGCGTTTGTGGCCGCGGTCAAGGGCTACAAGCTTGTACTTACCATGCCAGACACGATGAGCCTGGAGCGCCGTGTTCTCTTGAAAGCCTTTGGGGCAGAGATCGTCCTGACCCCCGGGATGAAAGGCATGCCGGGCGCGATCGCGAAGGCAAACGAGATTCTCGCGAATACGCCGAACGGCTTCATGCTTCAGCAATTCGAAAACCCGGCGAACCCGAAGATACACTTTGAAACTACCGGTCCGGAGATATGGTCTGACACAGACGGCAGGGTTGATATTTTGATCTCAGGCGTGGGCACGGGGGGGACTCTCACCGGCGTTTCTGAATTCATTAAGCCGAAAAAACCGTCCTTTCGCGCGGTCGCAGTCGAGCCGGTGGAAAGCGCAGTTCTATCCGGCGGAGCGCCTTCTACACATAAAATTCAAGGCATTGGAGCGGGTTTTGTACCCAAGATCCTGCGGACAGATTTGGTCGATGAAATCGTACAGGTCTCGAGCCCGGAAGCGATAGCCATGGCTCGCCGCCTGGCGCTTGAAGAGGGGCTTCTCGTAGGCATTTCCTCGGGCGCTGCCGTGGTGGCAGCACTGCAGGTGGCGGCTAGAAACGAGAACGCCGGAAAGATGATTGTCGTAGTGCTGCCTGACTTCGGAGAGCGTTATTTGAGCAGCATCTTGTTTGAAGAGCTGAAGAAAGAAGCTCAGGAGCTGCCGACGGCATCGGTATAAACATGGCATTGGAACGCATGCGCGATGACATCTCGTGGGTTTTAGAGAACGACCCCGCTGCAAAATCCGCGCTGGAAGTCGCGTTGTGCTACTCCGGAGTGCACGCGGTATGGTTCTATCGCGTGGACCACTGGTTCTGGATTCACGGCATGCGCCTGTTTGCGCGATGGCTGTCCCAGGTTGCACGCCTGTTCACGGGAATCGAAATTCATCCGGCGGCGAAAATTGGCAGGCGATTGTTCATCGACCATGGGATGGGCGTGGTCGTTGGGGAGACCACGGTCATTGGCGACGAAGTGACCATCTACCAGGGCGTCACTCTTGGTGGTACGGGGAAAGAACAGGGTAAGCGCCATCCGACGATTGGAAACGGGGTGGTCATCGGCGCCGGGTCCCGCGTCCTGGGCAATATCGAGATCGGTCACAACTCGCGCATCGGCGCCGGATCGGTTGTTCTGCGCAGCGTTCCTGACGATTCCACCGTGGTCGGCGTTCCTGGGCACATTATTTTTCGCAATGGCAAGCGGGTTGTGATCACCGACCCCAGGCAGATTACCGACCCATTGTCAGAGGCGCTTTCTGTGGTTGCCACTCAAGTCAAGGAGCTGCAAAAGCGCGTGCAGCAGCTTGAAGGAACCATTGCCGAAGTTGTCGATCCGGACAGCGAGAAGTCGCTGCAAGCGATCATCGAGATCGACTATCAGATTTGAGATTCTAGGAACGGCCATCTTAGCGCGATTCGCCTTGGAGCCTCCATCCATTCTTGGCGCGGGCTGAGACTACTTCATATCCGGAATGATGTCAGATTCCGGCCAGTGCGAGGGCTGGGCGTTCGCGTTGATGGCGATAGAAACTGGTCCTTCTACCGGCTTGACGTCGACGTTGTAGCCATCGACTTCGATGAGCGGTTCATCGCCCTGCAGGTCTTTGGTTGCCGCTTCGATGGTGACGGTCGTGCTTTCGCTCGGAACAAGCGACAGATAGTTATCGGAATAGAATGCCGGCAGAACGCGCGTTCCACTTCTCTTCTCGTGGAGCTGCAGGTGCGCAAGCAATGCGATATTGCTGGTCTTGTTTGTCAGGGTAACGGTAAGGAAGGTCTTATCGTTCTCCGTGTGGCTGCTTGACTCAGCATCCAGCGTCACCGTGGGAAGGTTTTGCAAGCCGGCAAACTGATCTTGCGAAACGTGCTGCCAATAGAAGTTCGTGGAAAGTAACTTGTTCTTGGTATCCAGCAGGTTCAGCTTGAAGAAGAACAGCGCTGTGTCGTAGGCGTTCGGTGCTTCAGCCACCTTCACGGTGGCGCTGCCAGGAACCTGGGAGACGGAATAGGCCTTGCGAAAATCCACACGCCCATCAGACCGATACATCAGGACCTCGATCTTGAGATCGTTCAGCATCTCCGGGCGATTGTTCACGATCTCAATTCCTCGGGTTGCTTCATTCATTTGAACGTGCACGGTCTCAGAAGCTTTCTTGACGGCAAACAGCGCGGCGTTGGGCTCGAGATCGTAGTGATAGAGCTGCCACACGAAGCTGGGTTGCGCGGGATTGCTCATCCACGTGATCACTCCGGTTGTGGATTTGAACATCTCCGAGTTGCGGCCCTCGTACATGGCGCGAAATGCTTCGTAGGTGGCAAGCTGGCCTTTGCGGACAAAGTCTGCCAGATTGCGAATGTGCCCATAGCGGTGAGCTAGCATTGCGGGGAACTCATCGCCACGCTGCGCGCCATGGGCCATGTCGTGTTGCGCCCAGTCGTCATTGATCGACTCCCAATCTCGTTGCGGCATCATTGCCTGAATCGATTCGATCGTGGGAACTGACATGGATCCTGTTTCTGTCTTAAAGCTTTCGCTGATCGCGTAATAGAAACGAGGGGAACGCCAGTAATACGGTCCGCCGGAGGACACACCCCGGCCCTCGGCCGAATTCGACTGGTAGAGGCGCGATGGATCAAGCCGGGCCATCAGCGGCTTCAGGGCGTCCTCAAGCTCCTTGGGCGGGTATCCCTCGTTGCGTGCGCACCAGACGGCAATCGAAGGATGGTTTCGGTAACGAACGACTTTGTCGGTGACGTTTGCGAGGTAGGTGGGGAGATCGGTTACATTCGGCCCATCGTAGGGATTTGGCTGAAAGAATTCGTCCCACAGGAGGATTCCATACCGGTCAGCCAGATCGTAGAAGTCGGGGCTAGTGCTCTGACCCACCCAGTTGCGGATGATGTTGAGATTCGCCAGGGCATGCATGTGAAACTGCGCCTCGAGCCGTTCGCGCGGAATGCGCTTCATGCCTTCGTCCATGCCCCAGTTTCCCCCGCGGGCCATCACCTTCACTCCGTTGACCGAAAGCGTAAGGTTCTCCGAATCGGCAACCTGATATTCAATCTTGCGGATACCAAACTGCCGGGATTCTATCGACGATTCCTTTCCGCCAGCATCGAACCGTAGGGTCAGGGTGTAGAGGTTTTGCGGTCCATACCCGTTCGGCCACCACAAATTCGGATGATCGATGCGAAGTGCCGCAGAGGATCCTTTGTCGAAGGCTACGTCTAGTTTGCTGTCGGCTGCGATCTCGACTGAACTGGTGAAGGTCACAGCTTTTTCGTTGCCGTTTTGCCACTCGATCGTTCCATTCAGCGTACCCGAGACCGGGTGTTTCGATCGGTTCTCCAAAGTGGTTGCGATGTGGAGCTCTGCCTTTGTAAAAGGCGCGTTGATCTCGGACGTGACAAAAGGATCCTTGATGAGGACCGGCCCGCTGGAATCCAGGGTCACGGGAAGCCAGATTCCAGTATCCCGATCTCGAACCGCCGGCAGCCAGTCCCATCCGATGGTGCAGAGAAACGTAGGCCCATCGATCGCGCTTTCGCCACCGTTTTTGCCCACGCCATTTGTCACGTTGTGCTCGATCGGAGTCCCTGGATGCGGCTGAGGCGAGACCAGCACCGCCAGAATCGCGCTCCTGCCGGGCTTAACGAAATCAGTGATGTCGAAATCTCCGCGAATGAAGGCGCCCTTGGTAGTTCCGGCCTGGTGCCTGTTCACCCAAATCTCCGCGCTGTAGTTAATGCCGCCAAAGTGCAACCATACGCGCCGGCCTTTGAATTCGCTTGGCACAACGAAAGCCGTGCGATACCACCAGCTGGTTTTGTTCAGGTTCTCGGGAATGCGCCGCATGTTTTCGCCGTACAGAGGCTCGGGATAGACCTTGTTGTTTACCAGTGTGGTCAGCACCGTTCCCGGTACAGTCGCCGTATACCAAGCATTTGGTTGGTATGAAGAAGAGGAGACCACGGCACCACTGTCTCTGACCTGGGCCGCGTCTTGCAGGTACCAGTTGCCGATGTTCCGGGCCGAAGGTTCCGCAAACGAAACACAGGGAGCGAGTACAAAGAAAAGAAGCAGACGAATCCTCATGAAATCACCCCAATGATGAAGAACAAATGCGCCGGACCTGACGCGGGCCGAGTTGGCGATGCCGCACGTGTTGCTGTAATCAAAAAATTTGTGGCGTCCCGCCGCCTCGTCTCGCCTAGGTTGGGCAGGCCTCACGTTCCTTAATGAGCGGCCGACACTTCTTTCGCCGAGCTGGCCTCGCGGCTGAACTGGTCGATATGTTCCAGTTCTTTGAGGTGGTCGTACCAGGTGTACTTGAGAATGATCGAGGTGATCGCAACCAGTACCACCGCATAGCCTGCGTAGCGCAGGTTCCAGGTCACGATGTAAATGGGTAAGGCCACGAGCGTCACCTGCCACACCATTCCCAAGGTGATGTTAAACATGTCGCGCCAGAAATCCATATTCCGTCGGAAGGAAGGGTCTTCCACCTGCACCTTTTTGAGAATCGGTCCCCAGAAGCCCCAGGGGCGTACGCGACGATAGAAGTCCTTCAAGATCTCTTCGTCCTCGGGCTTCGTAAGAAACGTCCCGAGCAGGGAAGCGATCAAGGAGAACAGGAAGACGAGGCCGAAACCAAGGGAAACCTCAAGGTTCAACGAGTGCCGGCTAGCCCAAGCCTGCAGGGACGGAATCCTGGTGAGTGCCAGGGGCACCGTCAGTGAGGAAGCCATGCCGACGACCATTCCCCAGAAGTACCCATGTCCATTGAACCGCCACCAGTACCACTTCAAAACGTTGGACGCGGTATAACCGCCCCAAAGGGAGGTCACGATCCAAATGACCACGTCGTTTACCGTCCCGATGTACCAGCCGATGAGTACTCCGAGCAGCACCACCATGAAGGAGCTGAGATAGCTAAGCCGCACATAGGTCTTCGGATTGGCGTTCGGGTTGATGTAGCGCTTGTAGATGTCATTGACGAAGTACGGAGGCGCGGCGTTTACCGTGGCCGCAAAATTCGACATGTAGGCGGCCAACAATCCGGCAATGAGAAACCCAAGCAATCCCGCGGGGACGAACCGTCCGAGAGCTTCAGGAAGAATGCTCTCAAAATCCATGTGTGTTCCCATGGCGCGAATGGTGTCGCTGAAGAACACCAGTGCAAGCACAGTAAGGCCCGTGATCAGGAAATAGCGCGGGAAGGTCAGTACGACGTTAACCCAGCCGCTCATCATGGAAGCCTCTCGCGGGTTCTTGCAGGAGAGCACACGTTGCATGTCGTAGTTGGGAGCCGGGCCCGCTGCGCTGATCAGAATTCCCTTGAACAGCAACATCATGACGAAAAAGCCGAACAGTCCATAGTGATCTTCGGCAATCTTGGCGTTCGCGGAGGGAACCAACTTGGACCAGTCCATGTTCAAGTGCCAGCCGACAAAAACATTGTCCCAGCCGGCGGGAATGAAACGCTGGAGCATACCCGGCGCAACTTTCATCATGGCAATGATGCCGACTGCAAAGGATGCTACTGACAGAATGCAAAACTGCATGACCTCCGTGATCACAACGCTGAACATGCCACCTTTGATCACATAGAAGGTGGTGATGGCGATCAAGATGAGCGCATATTCGTTGGCGCTGAGGTGCCAGGGGAGGAAAGTCGCCGCGAACTTTCCGATCCCTTTAAACCCATAGGTAAAAAAGCCGATGATGCTGAAGAAAGCGTAGATTACGACGATGATGTGGGCCAGGTTCGCGCCGCGACCCTTGCCGAAGCGCGTCTGAATCCACTCCGCGCCGGTCATCACGTTTGACCGCCGGAGCCAACTCGACAGGTACACCATCAGGAAAACCTGATTGAACGTCGGCCACAGCCATGGGATCCAGACACTCTTCAACCCATACACGAACATCCAGTACACCAGCAGCATGGTGCCGCTGATGTCGAACATTCCTGAGGCGTTCGAGACACCGAGGACGTACCAAGGCATCACGTTCCCACCCAGGAAGTACGCCTTGATGTCCTTCGACGCGCGATGCGAGACCCAATAGCCCACCAGAACAGAGGTCACGAGATATGCCACGACGATGGCGATGTCGATGCCGTGCAGATTCAAAGGACACCTCAATGTAACGCGAAGGTTCGATGACAGGCGCTTCCCAACGCCCCTGCCCTAACGTGATTCGTGCTGAGCCGTGCCAACTATACAACAGCGAGCTGCAGAGCTCGCCAAAAACCTGGCCAACTATTGCAGTGTTCCCGAGAGCAGAAACACCACTGCCGCTTGCCAATTGATTGCAATCTCGTTGCTCGCATAGGAGCCTTGATCGTCGGCATATACCTTGGCGGGAGGCAAATCTTTCGGCAATCGAGCAAGCACTGCATCCTGACGCCCCGCGTTTGGCCCCCCCGATAGCAGCCCGGGCCACGGTTCCTCGTTCCTGTCCGCGCCGCTTGGGCGGTGATGCGGATGCCGGTAGGGATGTTCCCCCAGCTGCGTAATCCAGGACAAGGAAAAGGTATTGCGCCCCAGCAAGTAGTGCAGATCGTCCGTCGCGGCATTTACCAGATCCGGATCGGGCGAAAAGGCGTTGGCAACGAGCAGTTGCATGCCATAGGCCGCAGCCACGCCATTTGATCCCCACACGTAATCCTTCGCGGTCAGGCTTACGCGATAAGGATCGGCTTCCGTCCGCCGCGCAATGCGCTTGGCAAGTTCTACGCTGTCGCTGCGGATCGCGGACACGGCTTTGGCATCTGAACCTTTCAAATTCGCAAGCGCGTAGGTCCAGAGGCCCATGGGCGCAACTTCTCTCCACCCCTCCGCTGCGGGAGCGTCCAACTTGGGTTGAAACTCGGCATAATTTTTCAGGAAGAAGTTGTTGTAGGCTGCATCCCCAGTGGTGCGCCACAATTCTGCCGCTGCCCACACCTGCTCATCCCTGCAGTCGTTGTCGCCATACTCGCCGGTGCTGATGCCAGGCGAGTTCTTGAAGAGGACATTGGGGTGGTTCTCGACCCACTGCCAGGCTTGGCGGGAGGCCTCGAGGTTCTTCGCGGCAAACTTCTCGTCGAACGGTTTGTACACCCTGGCCGCAATCGCCGCCACTGCTGCCAGATCTGCGGTTGCGCAGGTACTCTTATAGGGCGCCGCGCCGGTGCCAATGATTTCGCTTTCGAGCGGGTCATCCTCGGGCATGACGAACCCGGCGAAGCGGGTGCTGGTTTGTTTGTGCCAAACTCCGCCGTCATCATCCTGCATCGCAAGCATCCACTCCAGGTTCCAGCGAGCTTCGCTGAGTATCTCCGGTGTGCCGTTTCCGCTCTCCGGAATTCTTAGCGGGAGGCTCTTAAGATTCGGCGCATAAAGCTCCCAAGCCCAGAGCAGGGAACCCGTGGAGATGCCCGAATTCACCACGTAGCGACCGTAATCTCCAGCGTCGTGCCATCCACCAGGGTTGTCGCGCTCGCCAGATTTACCGGAGCTTAAATGGAATCTGCCTCTCAAATGACAGGCGGCATGTGTGTACTCCGGAAATTCAGGGCCGAGATCGACTTTTGTGCCGCAGCGCTGACCATAGAACCCGAGCATCGCCAGCTTGTATGCGCGGGAGTACACGTTCGGCTCAATCGAGAAGTTCCAGCTGCGACCAACGCCAGGAACATCGATGTAATACCGACCCGGTGCACGCAGCGTCGAAAAATCAGCGGCCTGGACGTCGTCTCCGGTGTTTGGATCGTGCGCCACACCACCCAACTTTCCTTCAAACGCCACACGGTTGTCGCTGGTGCGCTTGACCAAAAAGTTGCCGGCGTTTGCTCCAGCATGGCTGATCAAGGCAATTTTTGGCGCAGCCGGCAAATATCCGACCTGGTCCACCTTGATGTCTGTGGTTGCCGCTTCTCCGGCGGCGAACCGAGCAACCGCCAAGGCAAAAAAGAACAACCCGAATGCCAAAGCAAACCGCCGCTCATTCAAGGATGATTGCTCCTGAGCCATGATCCCGATCTCCTCGCCCGAAACCTGGCATGGATATACCGCGGCTGCATTGGTTCCTAGGCGTGCATCCCCTGGTTGACGAAAGTTTTTGCCTTCAATTCTGTCCTGCACTGTATAATCTCCGGTTCGCTTCACACAAGCAAAAAATGCCCTAGAAAATCGTTTTGCAAGGCTGCACGCTTGCAATCGGGCGTACCTCCTACGCCGGGAGCGCGGAATGAAATTCGGATACTTCGACGACCAGAGTCGTGAGTACATCATCACACAGCCGGACACGCCTCTGCCGTGGATTAACTACCTCGGTTGCCAGGCGTACTTCGGAATCATTTCCAATACGGCGGGAGGGTACTCGTTTTATCGCGACGCGCGGCTGCGGCGGATCACGCGTTCTCGCTACAACAACGTGCCATTTGATTTCGGAGGACGTTATATCTACGTTCGCGACAATGATAGCCAGGAGTTCTGGTCTCCTTCCTGGCAGCCCACGCGCCACCAACTCCAGAATTACAGCTGCCGGCATGGGATGGGCTACAGCATCATCGGGTCGCAGTACAAGGAAATTGAGGCCTGCACTCGATATTTCGTTCCGCTCGATGAGAACCTGGAAATCTGGCAGTTGACCATCACCAACCATCGCCACCACGCAACTTCCCTCTCAATTTTCGGTGGAGTGGAATTCTGCCTTTGGGATGCACAGGATGACTCGACGAATTTTCAGCGGAACTTCAGCATCGGCCAGGTTGAAGTCGAGGACAGCATCATCTATCACAAAACCGAATACCGCGAACGTCGCGATCACTTCTCCTTTTTCGCATCCTCGCTAGAAACGGCAGGGTTCGACACGCAGCGCGAGAAATTTCTCGGACCCTATCGCAGCTGGGACAATCCTGCTGTGGTCGAGCGGGGAGAATCAGGAAACTCGATCGCCAACGGCTGGGCCCCGGTTGCCTATCAGCACATCAAGCTGAATCTAAAGCCCGGCGAATCGCAGCAGATCGTGTTCTTGCTCGGATATCAGGAGAATCCTAAGGACCAGAAGTTCGATCCACCCGATTCGCAAATCATCAATAAGAAATCGGCGAAGGCAGCAATTGCGAAGTATCTCAGTCCATCGAACGCCGACGCTGCTTTTGAGCAACTCCGCCAGTACTGGGACCGCCTGCTCAGCATCGTTCAAGTCGATACACCTGACGAACATACCAACCGCATGGTGAACATCTGGAACGCTTATCAGTGCATGGCGACGTTCAACATGTCGCGCTCGGCTTCGTTCTATGAGTCTGGTATTGGTCGCGGCCTGGGTTTCCGCGACTCCAATCAGGACCTGTTAGGCTTCGTGCACATGGTTCCGTCTCGCGCCCGCGAGCGCATACTGGATCTGGCAGCGACACAACTCCCGACTGGCGGCGCCTATCATCAATATCAGCCTCTGACAAAGAGGGGGAACAATGATGTAGGCGGCAACTTTAACGACGATCCGCACTGGCTGATTCTCGGGGTCGCGGCATATCTGAAGGAGACCGGTGATTGGAGCATCCTGAACGAACTGGTTCCCTACGATAACGAGCCCGGATCGGAGCGGCCGCTCTACGAACACTTGCAACGGAGTTTTCACTACACCCTCGATCGCCTCGGGCCTCACGGTCTGCCGCTGATCGGGCGCGCTGATTGGAACGACTGCCTGAACCTCAATTGCTTCTCTGACACGCCCGGACAGTCATTTCAGACGACCACCAACAAAGAGGGAAAGGTGGCCGAGTCGATCTTTATTGCGGGGCTGTTCTGCCTTGCCGGCCGCGAACTTGCCGAGATTACCGTCCAAAAGGCTTGCCCGGCGCACGGCGGAGGCGGCAAGTGCGCCGAAGCAGAAACCGAAGCCAAGAAATATATTTCTGAAGTCGCGAAGATGGAAGAGGCGATTCGCAAGCACGGTTGGGATGGCGACTGGTTTCTGCGCGCCTACGACGATTTCGGAAACAAGGTTGGATCGAAGGAGTGCGAAGAAGGGAAAATCTTCATCGAGACCCAGGGCTTCTGCCCGCTTGCCGGTGTCGGACTCGACGACGGCATGGCCGCAAAAGCGCTGGAGTCAACTCGCAAACACCTCGCGACCAAGCACGGGATTGTTCTGCAACAGCCGGCTTATTCCAAGTATTACCTGCACCTCGGAGAGATTTCTTCCTACCCGCCCGGCTACAAAGAGAACGCCGGAATTTTCTGTCACAACAATCCCTGGGTCATTATTTCCGAGACCCGCCTCGGCAACGGCGATCAGGCATTTGATTACTACTCGCGCATTAATCCCTCGGCGCGAGAGGCAATGAGCGAGATCCATCGCTGCGAGCCTTACGTCTATGCGCAAATGATCGCTGGACGGGACGCTCCTACCCACGGCGAAGCGAAAAATTCATGGCTTACCGGGACGGCGGCGTGGAACTACTTCGCTATCACGCAGTGGATTCTGGGAATTCGCACCTCCTACCGAGGGCTCGAGATCGCTCCTGTCATGCCGAAGCACTGGAAGGGCTTCAAAGCCACACGCAAATTTCGCGGTGTGACCTATCACATCGAGGTTCATCGGAAAGGAGATGGCAACGCCGTGGCTCTTTGCGTGGATGGCGCAGAGGTCAAAGGCAATGTAGTTCCAGTTCCCATCGACGGACGTAAGCAGGTAGCGGTGAGAGCCGTCCTCAGTTAGGCTTCGGACATGTCCAGCATTCCTGGCGCGAACCGCTATTCGATGATGCAGTACCGCCGCTGCGGCAAGAGCGGCATTGATCTCCCTGCGATTTCCCTCGGCCTCTGGCACAATTTCGGCGGAGTTGATGTGTTCGAGAATTGCCGTGCGATGCTGCGCCGGTCCTTCGATCTCGGAATCACCCACTTTGATCTCGCCAACAATTACGGTCCTCCGCCGGGTTCTGCCGAAGAGAATTTCGGGCGCATCCTGAAGACCGATTTCGCCGGATATCGCGATGAGCTGCTGATCAGCACCAAGGCCGGCTACACGATGTGGGAAGGTCCTTACGGCGATTGGGGATCGCGCAAGTATCTGATTGCCAGTCTCGATCAGAGCCTCAAACGCATGGGGCTTCACTATGTCGACATCTTTTATTCCCATCGTCCTGATCCAAGAACGCCGGTCGAAGAAACCATGTCAGCCCTAGACTATGCGGTTCGATCAGGCAAGGCTCTCTATGCCGGCATTTCCAATTACAACCCGGAACAAACTGCGCGCGCCGCGGCCGCCCTTCGCGCACTCGGTACCCCTTGCCTGATTCATCAGCCGAAGTACTCTGTGTTTGAGCGCACTCCGGAGAAAACTGGCCTGTTCGATGTTCTGGTCAAAGAAGGGATCGGTTGCATTGCCTTCACTCCCCTGGCGCAGGGTCTGCTGACCAACCGCTACCTAGAAGGCATCCCCCAAGATTCGAGGGCTTCGAAGTCCTATGGTTTTCTCAAGCCCAAAGACATCGACGATCATCGTCTGGAGCAGGTTCGTGCCCTCGATGACATCGCCCGGAAAAGAGGCCAGTCTCTCGCACAGATGGCGCTCGCCTGGGTGCTCCGCCAGCCCGGTATGACCTCCGCTTTGATTGGTGCCAGCCGGGTTGAGCAGATTGAGCAGAACGTGGCCGCCCTCGAAAAGCTGGAGTTTTCACCCGAAGAGTTGGCGTCGATTGATAGGATCGGCACGTCCTAATCGCGCCTGCTGTTCTCCTGAGCAATCCCGCAGTGCTACACTCCTTAACCGAATCGGGGCTGATCTTCTCGGCGAACGGGCGCGAAGGACTCGGAGGAACCATGCGCAAGTGGGGCTTAGTCGTTTCTCTGTTTTATGCAGCGGCCGTGATCCTGCTTCTCATACCCCTTGCGGTTGCTCTGGTTGGCAACTGGAAGACGATTGGCGAGCTGCACGACCGCATTTTCGAAGCCAATGGCTATTGGGCGACTTGGATTTGTGTGGCCGTGTTTGTCTGTGGACAGATCGTGTTGTTGGTTTTAACTGTCGACTTAACGCAGCGCCGCCTCAAGCCTCGGACTCATATCCTCGTCTCTGCCATTACTGCGAGCCTATTTCTCGCGATTTTGTCCTCCTTGGCATTTCTTTCCTTTGCACTGGCCATTCGCGGAGACCGCATTGATGACTGGGCTATCAGCCTGCTCCGGTGGGTCCCGCTCGCAGCCTGGGTGGTCTGGGGGATTGTTTTCTACCGTTATGCGCGGGGTACGCCGGATGCAGTTACCCGGGCCGTCACCTGGCTTTTGCGGGGAAGCGTGTTGGAGTTGCTGATTGCTATACCGTCTCACGTCATTGTGCGCCGCCGCGATGAATGCTGCGCGCCGATTGGAACCGGTATTGGGATCTCCACCGGGCTTGCGATTATGTTCCTGTCTTTTGGTCCAAGCGTGATCCTGCTGTACCAAAAACGGATCGAGAAGTTGAGACCTCAGAGGCATTGAGCAGGGAATCACCGAACTCCCTTTTGCCTGGCGCACTGCTTGCATTTTTCCTAGTTTCGTCCAAGCGCTCTGCTTCCTTGCAGGAAGAGGAGAAGATGAAGTGGTGCCCCGGCGCAGGCGTGCACAAGCCGATTCGTTCCTTGATCTCGCGACGCGGTAGTTTAGAATGGAAGCAATGGCAAACCCATTGGATTTTGGACCCTACGTAGAGATCGAAAACGGCAAGCGCGTTGTCAAAGAGGCTGCCTACGGGAACCCCACCCCGGAAGGAGTCGTGCTCACCACGGTTGATAACGTTGTCAACTGGATGCGCAAGAACTCCATTTGGCCGATGACCTTCGGCCTGGCCTGCTGCGCAATCGAGATGATGTCGATGGGGGCCTCGCGCTTTGATATCGCGCGTTTCGGAGCGGAAGTTTTTCGGCCATCGCCACGGCAATCCGACCTGATGATTATTGCCGGTCGTGTCTCCAATAAGATGGCGCCGGTAATTCGTCAACTGTGGGAACAGATGCCAGAGCCGAAGTGGGTGATCTCCATGGGAGCATGTGCAACTTCGGGCGGCGTCTTCAATAATTACGCGCTGGTGCAGAGCGTGAACCAGGTTATTCCAGTCGATATTTACGTTCCCGGCTGCCCGCCCCGTCCGGAGCAACTGATCTATTCCATCACTCTGCTGCAGCAGAAGATTCAAGCGGAGCGGGGAACCATGAAACGCGCATTGAATATTGGTTCCTAGGCTCTTTTGCTTCTCAACCCGCAGACCATGCGGGTTTTCCCTTTTAGCGGCCGCAATCCGGGCTTAGATCGCGATTCGTTCCTTGCGGGTGGGTTCCTCTAGGAAGGCGGCGACCGATTCTTCTAGCAACCTCTGTATCGTCTGATGAATGACGATCATATCCGGAATAAGATAGCTGATCTCGATCGTCAGCAGGTTCTGTTGCATGCAATTCGCAATGACATCGTGCAGCAGCCGAGTCTCTCGGACTAGCAAGGGGATCGAATAGCCTTGTTTGCGACGAACCACTCCATGTTCGCGAGCCGCGCGGGTAGCGAGATCGCCGATTTGATCGCCTTTGGATATGCGCAGGGTAGTGTCGAGCACCCGCGGAATGTGGTCGGTTCGCGCCTGGTCATTCATGGGGATTGCTGCCAGCATGGGATCGGCCCGAACCGCGGCGAGCCATGACGCCGTTATCTCAGGAATGTTTCCTTCTACTACTTGCCATAGCCTTTGGCTTTTCACGTAATGCTCAGGCTTGGGTTCAGCAAGCTTGGCCCAGATCTTGTCAGCCAGCGTTTCTGGGTCCGTCGGTTTGGTAATGTATTCATCTACTTGCAGTCGGATGGCCTCAAGGGCGGTTTCAAAGGCGGGATAGCCGGTGAGGATGAAAGTGACGGCTCGCGGCTGCGTTCGGCGCATGGCGCTTACCACGGTGAACCCGTCACCCGCCTGCCCGACGTTCAAATCGGCGATCAGAATGTCAAAAGTGTCTTGAGTGATAAGACTCAGTGCCTCAGGAACCGTAGCCACGGTTTTCACCGAGAAGCCCTGGTCCTCGAGATACAAACTCAAAGTGAGCCGGATGCTCGGTTCGTCATCTACAAAAAGAAGTCTGGGGCGAGTTTTTGCCATAGCCTGGCTCACCAACCATGGCGCTTAGATGCCGCATGGGCGCAGTTCGTGCGCTGGTGCAGGGGTGGCATATAATGCCGCATCACAACCCCAAAATGCACAAAGTCAACCTCTTGCCAACCGGGCCCGTGATTGTGGCCAAAGCGCCCTGCCGAGCCGACCTCGCCGGGGGAACCATCGACCTGTGGCCCTTGTATCTGTTTCATCCCGGAGCAATGACCGTGAACTTTGCGGTCAATATCCAAACCACCTGCCGGATCACGCCGCTGAAGGGCCGCGGAATCCATCTGCGCTCTTCCGACACGAAACGAGAGGAACACTTCGCCAGCTTCGACCAGGTCCGCTCAGCAAAAAAATTCAAATTGCCCATCAGCGGACGTTTGTTGCAGTTTTTCGCGCCCAAAGAAGGAGCATTGATCGAGACCGATTCTGAATCCCCGGCCGGAGCGGGAATCTCCGGATCCTCGGCGCTAATGATCGCCACCAGCGCGGCTCTGGCGCGCTTCACCGACCGGCACCTCACGCTCGAGCAAATGCGCGTCATCGCGCAGAATGTGGAAGCGCAGATTATTGAGGTGCCTACCGGATGTCAGGATTACTATCCCGCCCTTTACGGTGGAGTCAGCGCCATTCGCCTCGATGCTGATGGCATCCATCGCGAAGCTGTGCCGGTATTGCCGGAGGAAATTGAGTCGCGATTTGTGCTCGCCTATACGGGGGTTCCAAGAAGATCAGGCATCAACAATTGGGAGGTTTTCAAATCTCACGTCGACGGAGACAAGCGAGTATTCCGCAACTTCGAAAACATCGCCTCGATCGCTCGCGAGATGCACCAAGCGCTGGTGGCCATGGATTGGGGCCAGGTGGCTAAACTCCTCCGCGAAGAGTGGAAGCTGCGCCGCACCAACGCTCCCGGGATCACGACCCCTCTTATCGACAGACTCATCGCCGTTGCCGGCAAACATGGAGGGCAGGCTGCGAAGGTTTGCGGAGCTGGCGGGGGAGGCTGTGTGATCTTTCTCGTTGAAAAGGGTGCAGCGAGCCGTGTAGCAACCGCGATCGGCGAGGCTGGAGGAAGGGTGCTGCCGCTGCAGGTCGCGCGGGATGGACTGCGAGTGGCTCCGGTGATCTAGCGCGCCCTCAGCTCGATCGCATCGTCAACCGACGATTCGAACTGGTGCTCGAGGGGAGAGTTCTTCTGAATGAATCGCCGTCTCGCGATCGCTGTCTAAGGTTTTTGTCTTACCGCCTACATGTACTTCTGATTCACGCCTAAGGTGTTTTCTATTGAAGGTAAGTAGTTGCCTTCCTAAAATCGCGGCAACCTCGCTGCTGGTTAGCGCCAATTCATAAAGCTGGAGAAGTTCATGAAGTCCTGGAAGGTACTCGTCTGTCTGTGCTCGTTGGTTTTGCCTGCTGCTGCAGGTGTTTCTGTCAGCTCCCCCGCGAATGGTGCAAGTGTGGGCTCATCGGTTCACTTCGTTGCGAGCGGCAGTTCTCCAGCGTGTTCTAAAGGCGTCTCCGCAATGGGAATTTATACTGCGCCTGGAGTTCTGGCGTACGTGGTCAATGGAGCGAAACTTGACACCTATGTTTCCCTGGCCTCCGGCGCGCAGAAACCTGTCGTTCAGGAGTGGGACAACTGCGGATGGTCAGCGACGGTTCAGCTCACCCTCAACGTCAATTCGACTCCGGGCAGTTCGGGCGGTAAAACCTTCTCCAACCTTCAACATAGCAGCGGATGGAATGGCTACGCTTTGTTGCCGCCGACTTTCCCGATCTGCTCAACCTGTACTGCAACCGGGTCACGGGTGAAGTGGTCCTGGACGCCCAATGTTAGCTCTCCCTCCATGGATGGAATTTCGACAAAAACCACATACGGCGGCGGCACCACGCAATGGGCGGACATCCTTTGGAACAATCACTTGATCGGAGACTTTTCGTCGCAGGGTCTTCCAGATTTCGGCAAAACGCTGGTTCCTTCCCTCCACAACTTTACCTACGACGTCTACTTCTGGATCAACAATGCCAATGATTCGCAAGCGCTCGAGTTCGACATCAATCAGTTCGTGGGCGGGAAGTCTTACATTTGGGGCCATGAGTGCCGCATAACCGGTGGTCATCAGTGGGACACGTGGAACAACGGGCAGCAGAAGTGGGTTCCGAGCGGTATTCCTTGCAACCCGAAGAGCAACGCTTGGAACCATCTGACGATCCAGGTGCAGCGCACCTCTGACGGTCATCTGCTGTTCAAATCCATCACCTTGAACGGCTACACGGCTAATCTCAACCGCTATGACTCGCCCACCCCAACCAGCTGGTATGGCGTCACCGTCAATTACCAGATCGACAGCAATTACTACAAAACGCCCTATTCGGTAAACATCGACAAGTTCACCTTCTCCGCCTGGTAACCGGCAGGAGGCAAAAGCCAGGCACGCCTTTTTGGCGTGCCTTTTATTACACCATGGAGACACCTCGGCGTGGCGGGCGCCCATCAAAGGGCTATAATCTGCTGGGGTGCCCCATGAGGCCGCCGTGCTTAGTTGTTGCCCTTTCGCTAGTGTTTGCCGTTGTGCCATTCTGCCGCGCTGAGGATGAGAAACCATCTTCTGCCCTCAGTGCCCAGCACCGGATGGAATTAGTTCGGACCTTCAACGCCGACCTCGTCTACATCCGCACGAGATTTCCCATGGGCAAGACCGGCCTCACCCTTAAGGACGGGAAACTCTCCCCGAGTGGCCAAGACCTGGAGAAGTTGCTCACGCTCTGGGGCCCTTCCGTGAAACCAGGAGACCGCGCTCTGATTACGAAGTTTGAGATCAGAGGCGATCGTATTCACCTGGAAATCAACGGTGGCCCAGTGAAGAAGCAAAAGTGGTATCAACACATACAGGTGGGCATGAATAACACCATGACCACACCAGGTGGCAATGATCAGAATGGGCCGTTTAATAATCCCCGCGGGTCCTACGTTGATCTCGTGTTTAAGCACAGTGTCCCAGATTTGACCGCTGAACAAATGAAGCAGTTGTTGTGGCCCGTGTTCGATTTCGATTCCAAGTCCCCGGTCGACGCCTATGTTGAGACCGTCCCTCCCAAGGTGAAGGAAGCCATCAAGAGTCACCAGGTACTAGTCGGAATGAACCGTGAAATGGTCATCTACTCCAAGGGCCGCCCCGACAAGAAAATGCGCGAGAAAGACGAACAGGGTGCTGAGTACGAGGATTGGATTTACGGAGAACCGCCTAAAGATGTCGACTTCGTCCGCATCGTAGGGGACGAAGTTGTCCGTGTGGAGATCATGAAGGTGGGAGGGCAAAAGATCGTAAAAACCGAAAAGGAAATCGATCTCGGCGGCCCGCAAGTCGCCACCGCAGCCCAGAAAGAGCAGCGACCGACGAAGGCGCCAACACTTCGACGTCCGGGTGAAGAGACATCCCAGCCCAGCGATTCGAGTGCTCCGATGCCATTACCAAATACGACTGGCAGCCCATTGCCTCCTCAGTTTCACAATAGCGCCTCGCGCTGATTTGGCGCAGTCACTCTGTCCCGTTAGACTGGATGTGTGAAGATTGGGCTGGGACAGATCAATCCCACAGTCGGTGACTTCGCCGGGAATTCGGCGAAGATCATTGCCTACGCTCGGCGTGCGCGCGCCGAAGGGGCAGGACTGATCCTCTTCCCGGAACTCTCTGTCTGTGGTTACCCTCCCCGGGATCTCGTCGAGAGGACATCGTTCGTTACTCACAACCGGGAAGCAGCCGAGCATATAGCCGCTGAGACTCGCGGCATTGCGGTCATCTGCGGCCTGGTCACTCCGGCGCAGGCCGACACCGGCAAATCGGTGATGAATTCGGCGGCGTTATTGATGGACGGCGAAATCAAGTTCGTGCAGTCCAAGATGTTGCTGCCCACCTACGACGTCTTCGACGAATTGCGCAATTTCGCGCCCGCGCGTCATCAAAACCTGTTCTCCTTTTGCGGAAAACAAATGGCGCTTACCATTTGCGAAGACGCATGGAATGACAAGCACTTCTGGCCGCGGCAGCTCTACAGCGTGGATCCGGTCGAAACCCTGGTGAAAGCTGGGGGCAATTTCGTTCTCAATATCTCGGCCTCGCCGTTCTGGGCAGGCAAGCGTGAGTTGCGCCAAGAAATGCTCGCCACCATCGCCCGAAATGATCGGGTGCCTGTGGCTTTTGTGAACCAGGTCGGCGGCAACGATAGCCTGGTGTTTGATGGTTCGAGCCTGGTGTTTGACCGTGAGGGGAAACTCGTAGCCCGAGGGAAGTCATTTGAAGAGGACTTGATCTTCTTCGACTCCGATGCTCTCCGGGGAGACATGCACGAACAAATCCCCGGTGAGGAAGCTAGCATCTACAGCGCACTGGTTATCGGCACCAGAGATTACATTGCCAAATGCGGGTTTCGCAGCGCCATTGTCGGGTTGAGTGGAGGCATTGATTCTGCACTTACGGCCGCCATAGCCGTCGACGCCATAGGCCCGCAGAACGTGATCGGCGTGGGCATGCCGTCAGAATATTCCTCGCCTGGATCGATCACCGATGCGCGCGAGCTAGCGGCAAATCTCGGTATTCGCTTCGAGATTCTGCCAATTCGCGACATCTTCTGCGCCTTCAAAGGAACTCTGGGGGAGGTGTTTCGGGGCCGAAAGGAAGACGTCACGGAAGAGAACATTCAATCGCGAATTCGCGGGTCGCTCTTAATGGCACTTTCCAACAAATTTAGCGCGCTGGTATTGAGCACCGGCAACAAGAGCGAGTTGGGAGTGGGCTACTGTACTCTCTATGGCGACATGGCCGGTGGCCTGGCGGTTATCAACGATGTGCCGAAAACCCTTGTCTATCGTTTGAGCCACTACGTGAATTCGCGCCAGCCATGGATTCCGCAATCGAGCCTGGAGAAGCCACCGTCGGCGGAGCTGCGCCCCGACCAGAAGGACACCGACTCGCTCCCTCCGTACGACGTACTGGATGCTATTCTTGAGGACTATGTCGAGCAGTCGCGCTCAGCCGAAGATATCGCAGGAGAGCATGGACTGGATCTGGCCCTTGTGAAAGGCGTGATTCGCATGGTAGAGCGCAACGAATACAAACGCCAGCAGGCTGCTCCGGGTATCAAGATTTCACCCAAAGCATTTGGCTACGGCCGACGGTTCCCGATCGCCGCCAAGGCCGACATCTGAGTTTCAAGGACCAACATGAAAAGATTTATTTTTCCTTTCCTGCTTTCGATGGCAGCACTTGCGATAGCCCAACAAAGATCTGCCGCCCCAACCCATGCTCCGAGCGCAGCACAGAAGCCAGCCGAGAAGTCGCCGTATCTTCCGAGCGAGGACGAGGTCAACGCCTTCATGCATGAGACCTTCGGCTTCAATCCGCAGATGACGTGGAAGATCGTGGATATCAAGCCGGCGGAAGCAAAAGGGCTGGCCGAAGTCACCGTTCAGATCAGCGGTCCCGACGGGCAAGGCGGGCAAAGATTTTTCGTCACCGAAGATGGCAAGCATGCTGTCGTGGGCGACATTATTCCGTTCGGCAAGCGTCCCTTTGATTCGGCCCAAGCCGAACTCAAGAGGAAGGCGAATGGACCTGCTCGTGGTCCGGTGAATGCGCCCGTACTGTTGGTTGAGTTCACGGACTTGCAATGCCCGCACTGCAAAGAGGCAAATCCAACCATTTCCCGCCTGTTGAACGAGAACTCAAACGTCCGCTTCGTGTCCCAGCTATTTCCTCTTCCCAACCACAATTGGGCCGCGAAGGCGGCGGCTTACGCGGAGTGCGTAGGGCGAGCGTCCAATGAGGCTTATTGGAAGTTCGTGGACGGGGTCTTTGAGCAGCAAGAACAGATTACCGCCGAGAACGCCGACGAGAAACTTACGGGAATCGCCGACAATTCGGGTGTCAAGGGCTCAGATATCGCTGTGTGTTCCACCAAGCCAGAAATCCAAGCTCGAGTGGACGCTTCCGTGAATCTCGGCAAGGCCCTGGGCGTGAATAGCACCCCAACCCTGTTTGTAAACGGCAGGCCTGTGGGGGTGGGCAATAATAACTATGACGCCCTAAAACAGTTGGTGGAATTTGCAGCAACGGATAAGTAAAGTTTGCGCCCGCTTCTACCTCCCCTGGCGGGAGGGGCAAGCGAGCACCTTACTTCAGTAAATAGACTTCAGAACTCTCTCCCGCGGCTCTTGAGGTGATGTGCGGGGTAATCACCACGAGCAGTTCGTCTTCGTCGATCTCTTTGCTGTTTTCGGTCGCGATCTTATTGAACAGCGGCACGTATCCGAGTCCGGGGATCCCACTCATGGCTAGCGATTCAGTCCTCGAAACCTGACCGGCAACCACGGCAGGTTCCCCGTCAGCGAGGGAAATGGTTCCTTTGTACTCACGGTTTCCAATCACTGGAACGCCGTTGAACGATTGCCCGGCGAGAGCGCGCAGGTTCATTTCCAGTTGCAGGGTTACGTCGTTGCTGCTGCTAATGGTGGGCTTCGCCTTAATGGTCAGTCCGAGGTCCTCATAGTTGAAGGACGGAAACGCTGCCTGGAAGCTGTTGTTCTGGATGACCTGAGAGATGGCTGCATTGTTGAAGATGGGGGAGAAGGTAGCGTTCAGGATCGGGTAACGACTTCCCATACGGAAGTTTGCGTCAGTACCTTGGGAGGCGCGCAGGGAGGCGTGCTCGAGGGTTTTCAGCCAGCTCTCGTTGAGCGATAATTGCGCGCTCAAGTGGTCGAGACTGACTCCTGTCAAGGTCTTTCCACCGCCAAATGTCGCCAGTGGCTGGCTAAAAATGGAGTTCTGCGTTTGCTGTGACTGCAACTGTGCCAGCAAGGCCGAGAGCGCTGTATTGTTCGCCTGGTTGATGCCGCCACTTGAAATCAGCTGATTGATCAGCTGCTGAATGTTCTGCCCGCCCAACGCCGCTAATGCCCCCGCGGGAATATTGAAAAACGTGAAGTTGTAAGGGATGTGCACGCCCAGACTGCGCATGAAGGTGTGACTGATCTGGTAGAGCTTGACGTCGAGCATCACTTGGGGGCGCGATCCGTCGAGCCTTTCCATGAACTGCGTCGCCGCATCGAGCGCGTTCTGGGGAGCGCGTACGACAAGGGTCGCCGCCGCCGCATTTGGCGTCACACTACGGATCTCAAAAAGGTTCCGTAGCAGGTTCATCATCTCGTTCAATGTCGTCGGCGTGCTCGCGGCGGAGGGAACATAGAACTTGCGCATTGCCAGGCGCTCAAACTGGCGCCGGTTCTCTTGGGTATCAGCGGCAAGCAGCATTTGCTTTTCGCCCAACGGGCTCCAGAAACTCTTGGTGAGAGCGCCGGCGATCAGCATGGCTCTGTAGAAATCGACGTCATCGACGTCGAAGTTGACGTGCTTTGACTGGACTGAATCTTCAATCTGAGCGGAAACACCGTAGGCCTGGGCAATCTGCGCCAGCAAATCGCGGGTGTCTCCGCGGAAGTGGAAGCTGGCCAGGTTCAAATTGGGACTCAACCGAAGTTCGGGAGACTCTTCGATGATCCGCGGTGCCGGGGAGAGCTTGGGCGCAGAGTTGCCGAGCGCGTCGCGCAGCCGATCCTGCGCGAATTGGTTCGCAGGATCAAGGTGCATAGCGCTGCGGAATTCGGCCAGCGCTTCGATCTGCTTTCCCCAATTGAGTGCAGCATTCCCCCGTTCCATGTGTCTGGTTACTAATTGCTGTCGCGCCACCTCCCGCGCCGTCAGGTAGTTAAGATTGCGGGGGACCAGATCGGCCGCGCGAGAAAACAGCTCGTAGGACTGGTCGAGATCTTTCTGCTGCATTTTTACCGCGTGCGCAAAGGCTGCCTTGGCCTGTTTTTCTTCGTTGCGGGATGGATTGCAGGCAGCCCGGTTCACGGGCGGCGAACAGGGAAGCAGGGGGTCAGGGGCTTGTTCCTTCGCGAACAAGGCTGGCTGGAGACACGCGGCTGCAAACGCCCAACAAAGTACCCGGCGCATGGCCTCAATTCTAACCTGAACCTGGCGCTCGGACCCCCATCTCTCTAGGCCGTGTATTATCGAAGTAACGAACATTCATGATCAAAATGATGAAATCCAAGGTCCACCGGGCCACGGTCACCGGCGCAGACCTGAATTATGAGGGCAGCGTTGCCCTCGACGAGGCCCTGATCGAGGCTGCTGGTTTCTTGGTGGGTGAGGCCGTACACATCTGGAACGTGAACAACGGAGAGCGCTTTGAGACCTATGTGATCCCGGCGCCTCGCGGTTCTGGCGAAGTCCGCCTGAATGGGGCAGCCGCGCGCCTGGTTCAACCCGGAGACCTGATCATTCTGGTGGCCTTCTGCTGGCTCGAACCCTCGCAAGCCAGAAATCACGCATCTAAAGTAGTGTTCGTAGATGAAAAAAATCGATGCGTAAGAACAACTTAAGTCAAGCCCGATCCAAGCCATGTTGTCACCCTGGCTGTCCGCCCAGCCGGGCTGTTAAGGGCGGACCGGAGCTTGGAAACTTTGTAGTTTTTGGCGTATAAAAGTTAGTTGCGGCAGCACGGGCCGGAGTGTTTCGTGCGCTTCAACCATTGCCAAATTTAGCGAGGAATCCTGTGGGTCTTACGATGACACACGCTCCCAAGGGGCTGGAGGGCGTGGTCGCCACGACATCCAAGATTTGCTACATCGACGGCGACAACGGTGTTCTCGCCTACGGCGGCATCGATATTCACGAGCTTGCCGAAAAATCCAACTTTGAAGAAACCTGTTTCCTGCTCTGGCACGGGAGGCTTCCCCGCGCTCAGGAACTGAAAGACCTTCGCCAGCAGCTCGCGTCGGAACGTAAACTTGATCCCGCCATCGTTGATTTCCTGCGCAGCGTCCCGCAGGGGGCGCTCCCGATGGATGTTCTCCGCACGGCCGTGTCCGCCCTTGGGCTCTATGATCGTGACCGCGCAGCCAATGATCACGACGTTAATGTCAAAAAGGCCATCCGACTGACGTCGCAGATTGCCCTCATCGTCGCGGCTTATGACCGAGTCCGAAAAGGCAAGAGCGTGGTCCAATCGGATCCTTCGCTTTCGCACGCGGCCAACTTCCTGCTGCTCTTAAACGGGGAGAAGCCCTCCGAAACAGCAGAACGCGCGCTCGATATCGCGCTCATTCTGCACGCTGATCATGAACTGAACGCCTCCACCTTCGCCGCCCGCGTTACCGCGGCCACACTCTCGGATATGCATTCCGCCATCACGTCAGCCATCGGCGCTCTGAAAGGGCCACTACACGGCGGGGCGAACGAGGCGGTGTTTCACATTCTGGAAAAGATCGACGCCTCCGGTGCCGATCCGGTCGAATACGTTCGCGACCTGCTGGCGAAGAAACAGAAGATCTCCGGCTTCGGGCATCGCGTCTATCGCACCGAGGACCCGAGGGCCACCCATCTCCGAAAAATGTCAGAAGATCTTTGCCGCGCGCATAACGAGGCGAAATGGTTCGACATGTCGCACAAAATCGAAAAGTTCGTAAAAGCCGAGAAAAAACTCAATGCCAACGTGGATTTCTACTCGGCGTCTACGTATCACGTCTTGGGAATCGACGTCGATCTATTCACGCCAATTTTCGCGGTTTCCCGTATCAGTGGCTGGACAGCCCACGTGATCGAGCAGCTCGATGACAATCGTTTGATCCGTCCGCGGGCCGACTACATTGGCCCTTCCTACCCGCAGCCCTGGGTTGCAATGAACCAGCGCTGAACATTCGCAAGCTAACAAAGCAAAACCCGCGGATCTCTCCGCGGGTTTTGCTATTCACGTTGCAAATTATCGGTGCGGCGAACCCGTACGCGGAGCAGGAGCGCCCATGCTGGGATCGGGCGAGCTCATGCGCGGCGAAGGCGAAGATGGTGGAGGGCTAGACCGCGGGCTGGACGAAGCCGGTTGCGAACGTCCACGCGGGGAATCCATACCCCGGGGTGAGTTTCCTCCCGCCAGGGGAGCGGGGGCCCGGGAGATCGGAGCGGTCTGGACATGCTGTGTCGCTGTTCCGCGCTCTTGAACTTGGCGCGAAACCTTGGCCAGGTCAGAGACCTGCCCGCGCGGCACGCCTAGCCCCGCCGAATTGGTCCTGATCAGGATCTTGTTTCCCGATCGGCTCGCCGGGCTCGACGCTGGTCCGCGATTCACACCGACGATGGTAGTGCCCCGAGTTGCAATCGTGGTCGGAGGTTGTGGAGGCCTGAATCCGGTTGGGGCCCTCACCAGCTGCGGCTGCGAGTACCACGGCCTCCACACTCCGCCCGGCTGCCATGCCCAGCCATATCCGGGGAGAAAAACCCAAGAACCGTAGTGATACGGCACCCAACCCCATGGATAGCCAGAAACCCAGCCGAACCCAAAGCCGGGGGTAAAGGCCCACGCGCCGTCCATAAAGGGATCCCAGCCAGCGCCGACGAAGTACGGTTGCCACAGCATGCCGTAGCCGGGGGCATTGAAGAAGGTGCCGTAGTACGCCAAATCGCTGGTTCCGTACCGGTATGGCGAATAGTTGTCGTAAGAATTGCTGGCGTAGCGCTGCTGATATTGCGATTGCTGTTTGTCCCAAGAGTCGAGCGGCTCCGGCTCGACCTCCTTGGCAATCACAGGTGCATTTGCGGATGGATCCAGGGTGGCGGTTTGATTTTTCTTCACTTGGACAGTGCCGGACGGACCTTCAACTTGAATGTTCCCTTTGAAAACGGCAACTGACTGTCCTTGTTGGCCACAGATGATCCGCAGATGCGCCGCTTGCGTGAGTTCGATTCTTTGGTCCGCGAACCTCACACTCAGTTCGTTGCCCTTGGCTCCGGAGAACTCGACGTACGCTGTACCGTTCTGTACCTCAATCGTAGAGGCTTTCACGCCCGAGTCCCGCAACGACAGCTGCGGGAACTGGACTGCGGTGTTTGAACCGAGACGAACGGTGCTGCCATCTTCCAGTTCGACCTCGGCGCGACCATCCGCTTCTGTACGGAGCTTCGCGCCCGTGGTGATAGGCAGGTTGGTGATGGCCTTCTCGAACTGGCCGGTGTTGCGGTCGATCTCGACGCCACCTTCGATGTAGCTCAGGCGAACGATGCGCACATTCGAATCTGCCCACGCTGGCAGGCAAAGTAAACTCCCACACAGAACTCCGAGCACAACTCGATGATTGAGGGACACACGCACCTCCACAGAAACGCTGCTAGGTAATTAGAACACTTTCTAAGGGGATTTGTTGTCTTTGGGTTGTTAAAGAATGCTTTCCACATGAGGTCTTTGGAGGCCGGCATTTTCAACCGGCTCGAGGGAGCCCTTCGGAGACCCCGTAGCCTTTGTTGGGAGGGGGGCCGGGATCTCACAATTCTCCCCTCCACTGCTCAAGTGCGGCCCTGATCCGGACGGCGAGGGATGCAACCGTGACCGGAGTAGTGCCCCGAGATCGCAGCCGCCCTTGTGTGTTCAGAGGTAGACGGCGTGTTCTCCTAGGCACGCGTTCCGCGCCTCGGGTGGGTGCTAACCGCCGCAGAATCAATCCGATTCACTCTGGCAAAGGTGTTGCCATTCCCCTCAGCGAAGGACCCAAGGAGGGGAACATGACAACGATCAATCCAAATTCAGTAGGCAACAAGAGCTTCAAGCAAGTAGAAAACGACAGTTGGACCAGCATGTATCTGCCCGCAATTTGCGCCGCGATTCTGATGGGTGGAGTTCTGTTTCTGGCGATCAGCTGTTCTAAGAAATCCGAGAATGCGGCAAAAATCAGCCCGCCCCCGCAACCGGCAGTTTCCTCGCCCGCGCCAGCCACCCCGGTCGCCGCTCTTCCTGAGAAGCCCAAGAAGGCGGTCAAAAAACACCGCCCCGCGAACGCGACCTATGTGAATAGCGAGTACGGCGTCTCGTTCAGCTTCCCCCGTAAATACAACCTGCAGTCGGGAGACAAGCTTGTTCCGTCGACCACCAGCTTCTTGAAATCCGGCTCCCTGGCGGTTGCCCGCGTGACGATGCCGGGAAATTCATACCCTGAGACCGACTTTAGCTCGGCGCAGCTGAATGTGAGCCTGAACAATGGTATGACGTCGGATGAATGCATCGAGTTTCATCCGGCTGCAAAAGAAACTGGAGAGGTAAAGCCCACGACGGTAAAGCTGGGAGAGAATGAGTACAGCGTTTTTGAGCAGATTAACGGGGAAGACAACAAGAAGTCTGACCTGAAGTTCTTCCATCTGTTCAAGAACAACGCTTGCTACGAATTTGCCGCTACGCTCGAGACGACCGAAAAGCCGGAAGATATGGGCCAGGTCGATCGCGGGAAGGTCTTCCAGCAACTGGAAAAGATCCTGACCACGGCCAAGATCAAAGATCTTCAGACTACCGAGGTCGAGAACGCCCTAAAGTCTTCGTCGACTTCATTGCCGATCGTCGATTCAAAGAACAGCGAGAGCAAGGCCGCTGTTGTGGAAACCCAGACCGCCAAGGGGAAAGCAGGAGAAACGGCTGAAAAGGCCCAGGTAGTGACACCTGAACAGAAGTGAACGTGGGGAGAAAGACTGGATTTCCATCCAGCCTTTCACGGAGAGCGGGCGACGACGCCCGCTCTCTGTGTTTTTGCAGAGTTACGACTTGAATCCGCCGGTAACCGCTTCGCGATATTCCACCCAGAACGCGGTTGCGTTGCCCAAGCCTGCGCCCTTCAGAATTTCCAAATCCTCGAGCAGGGTGAGGGGCTTGTCGTTGTCCCTCGCCTCCAAATCATCGAGAAAGGCGCGCGTTGAGGAAGACGTCAGAAAACGCGGATCACCTCCGCCGGCGCGGCTGAGAATCCCACCCACCCGAATTTCCTGGATTCGTGCCTCGGTGCGTTCATCGCGGGCGACGATCAAATCTGCGTTCAGAAACCACCCGCCCGGCTTCAGCAATCCCATCACGTCGCGAACCACGGCGAGCTTCTCCTGGGACGTCAGATGATGCAGAGCGTATGCGGAATAAACCAGGTCCAACGGCTGGCTATCGGGAAGTAATTTGGGAAGGTAGCGAAAATCTCCGGTGCGGAAGTCGACTCGATCTGCGACCGGCCCGAGCCGTGCTTTCGCCATTTCGACCATCGAAGCTGCGCCGTCGACGGCAATCACACGGCAGTTAGGAAAACGACCCAAGATTGCATTCGAGAAGAATCCAGTTCCTACGCCCAGGTCAAGGGCGAGAAACGAGGCCTCGGCCGGGATTGGCAGAAGTTCGAACATGATCTCGAGCATTTTGTTACGGTTCGGATGCATGAGTTCCATGTCGGAGTCATAGCCAGCCACGCGCTCCGGAATGTCGTAGGCCTTGATGGATTCGCTGACGGTCATCTTTTCACCTTCACTCTGGAACGACACTTCGGCTGGCGGACTACTTCCTGGATCTCGCGATCGCCTCTCTGGCCTCTTTGTCGGCCGTCCGGCGGCGCTCGGTTTCACGTTTATCCCACAGTTGTTTGCCCTTGGCGAGTGCGAGCTCCAGTTTCACCCGGCCGTTTTTGAAGTACATCCGGGTGGGAATCAGGGTCAGACCCTTCTGCTGTGTTTTTCCAATCAGTTTTCGGATTTCTTCGCGGTGGACCAGCAGTTTCCTCGTGCGTAATGGAGCATGGTTGTAGATGTTCCCATGGTCGTACTCGCCGATGTGGCAGTTTAGCAGCCAGAGTTCGTTGTCCTTGACGATGCCGTACGAGTCTCGGAGGGCGACTTTTCCGGCCCGGACCGACTTGACCTCGGTACCTGTTAAGGCAATGCCAGTCTCGTATTTTTCCAGCAAGAAATAGTTATGTGAGGCGATCCTATTGACAGCGGCATCTCTCTGCCCGGCGGCAGTGGGGTCGCGCCGCGGGTTCTTCTCCGGGTTCGCTTTTGTCTGATGTGCCGCTTGCCTGCCCATGGGGATAGAGTACCAGTGTTGCAGATTGTCGGTCTTCGGCTTGTCGCCGGCGAGGGGATCACCGGAGGTGCGGCCTGAAACCGAGTCCCGTGACCTTCGTACGAGTACTTTGGTGTAACCCTATGACGAACAGTAACATCGGAGTGATTACTAGCGATGCTATAATCGCGCTTTCCTACAGAGAAAATGCGGGGTCCAGCCCTCCCACCCAGGGGAGTCAAAACGGGCTCGCTGGGGATCCGGCCTTGGACCACGCCAAAGAACGTCTTTTGAGGTGTCATTGATGAAACGCGCAATCTGCCCGGCGCTGATCTGCTTTCTACTAGCCGTTGGAATCATTTCCGCTGTGGCCGAGAGTTCTCGATCCCTGTTCAAAAGGGGCAGGGATGCAGAAGCGCGCCAGAATTACGAGCAGGCCTACGATCTTTACAAACAGGCCTATGACCTGAATCCCAAGGATCTTTCCTACCGCAGTGCCTACGAACGTCTGAGATTCCTGGCTGGCGCCTCGCACGTTCATCGCGGACAGCTCTTGCGCGAGGCAGGTCGCCTGCAGGAAGCGCTTGCCGAGTTCCAGAAGGCCGCCGAAATCGACCCCTCCAGCGCCATCGCCAAGCAGGAAATCCAGGTCACGAACCACCTCATCCAGCAAGGGGAGGGAACGCCTCAATCAACTGTTCAGCAACCGAGTGTCCTCGAGCGCCGTCTCCAGGATGCAGGCGCGCCGGTCGAACTTGCTCCTATCCCGAACGTGCCGATGACCATGAAGCAGACCGAAGATAGCAAGATCATCTTTGAAACCATCGGTAAGCTGGCCGGCATCAACGTGCTGTTTGACCCCGACTACACCTCGCGCAGAATCAAAGTCGACCTGAACTCAGTCTCGTTAGAAGAAGCGCTGCAGATCGTAGCCATGCAGTCGAAAACGTTCTGGCGCCCGGTTACACCCAACACAATCTTCGTTGCGGCTGACAATCCAGCAAAACGCAAGGAAGTCGAGCAGAGTGTCATCAAGACCTTTTATCTCTCGAATCTTTCGCAACCGACAGAACTGCAGGACGTAGTGAACGCGCTGCGCCAAATCCTCGAAATTCAGCGCATCCAGCCGTTGCCTAGCGAAGGTGCCATTGTGGTGCGCGGAACTCCGGACCAGATTGCATTAGCGCAAAAACTGGTGGGTGACCTTGACCGCTCGAAGCCCGAAGTCGTGGTGGACATCGCGGTCATGCAGATCAGTCGCGACAAGAACCGCACCCTGGGAATCAGTCCGCCGACAAGCATGTCGGTACAGTTGCAGCCCAACGTGATCACCAACCCTACGACCACGCCTACCGGAGGGACGACGACAACCCCGACCACTTCAACGACCAACGGTATCAATCTGAACTCGCTGGCCAGCCTGAACGCCACGGACTTCCAAGTCACCATTTCGCAAGCCACGGTGACCGCCCTTTTTTCCGACACCAATACAAAACTGATTCAGAACCCGCAGCTTCGGTCCGTGGATGGCCAGAAGGCCACCCTCAAGATCGGCGACCGCATTCCGATTGCGACCGGGTCATTCCAGCCCGGTATCGGGGGTGTTGGCATCAATCCTCTGGTGAACACGCAATTTCAATATCAGGACGTCGGCGTAAACGTTGAGGTGACGCCCCGCGTGCATTCCAACGGAGACGTTACCCTGAAGATCTCGATGGATATCTCGTCTGTGACCGGCCAGTCCAATATAGGCGGGATCACGCAGCCGATCATTGGGCAACGTAAGGTGGACCACGAGGTTCGCCTTCGCGAAGGCGAAGCCAATCTTCTCGGCGGGATGCTCGAGGACCTGAACAGCAAAAGCCTCACCGGATTCCCAGGGCTATCGCAGATACCGCTGCTTAAGTATCTTTTCGGGCAGACGGCGACCGAACACCGCGAGACGGAAACCGTATTTGTTCTCATTCCTCACCTCGTTCGCCGCCAGGTACTCACCGACCTGAACCAGCAGGCGATCGACGTAGGAACGGCGAGTTCCATCAATCTTCGCAAGGTTAGCCGCAACCCACAACCGCCTACGTCAGGTATGAATCCAGCCTCAGGCGCTGGTTCGGTGGCGGTGCCGCAACCGGCAGCCCCTGCCCCTCAACCCGGTGGTTCTTCGTCCTCTGAGCCGGGGTTGGTGCCTCGTGCCGGGGCACCCGCGAGCTTCGCTTTCGATCCTCCGGCGGTTACACAGAAGGCAGGCTCTACCTTTACCGTCAATGTCCTTTTGAGCGGTGCGCAGAACGTGTATTCCGTTCCACTGCAGCTCAATTACGACCCCAAACTCCTGCAAGTGGTGAACGTTTCAAATGGCACGTTACTTTCCCAAGACGGCCAGATCGTCACCGTGACCCATCGCGAGGATGACACCAGTGGCACGATGCAAGTCACTGCTACCCGGCCCCCCGGGGCGTCCGGAATCACCGGCCAGGGCCCGGTTGTAACCGTGACTTTCATGGCCAAGGCCCCCGGCCAGGCAAGCCTCACCATCGCGCGCGGGGGTGCCCGAGATCCCGCCATGCAAGCCATGCCTGTCAATGGCGCCGTGGCGACGGTTACAATTCAATAAAGCGGGTGAGTCTTCTTGGCTTGTTGCTGACCGAAAGGCAGGTAAAAAGCTATGGGGGGAAGTGACAGGCGTTGATTGCCTGCAAGTTTCATCGCCCAGGCCGTTCCCATTGAAGATGTATATCCAGCGCAAGCGACAATTCGGTTTCACCCTGATCGAGCTGGTGGTCGCCACGACCATCCTGCTCGTGCTGTCTGGACTGATCATTCCGGTCGCCCGCGTGCAGATCAAGCGCGAAAAGGAGCGCCGGCTGCGCGAGGCGCTCTGGGAATTACGTGACGGGATCGATCGCTATAAAGACGCTGCGGATCGCGCGGCCTTCCGCATTAAGGTAAATTCCTTTGGTTATCCGCCTGACCTGGACACATTGGTCAACGGAGAAGACGTTGGCGGGAAGAAGCTGAAGTTTCTGCGCCGGATTCCGATTGACCCGATGACGGGCAACACCGATTGGGGTCTTCGTTCTATGCAGGACGACCCGAATTCTGACTCATGGAACGGCGAGAACGTCTTCGACGTCTTTACGAAGTCGCAAGGCACCGCGCTCGACGGCACCAAGTACAAGGACTGGTAATGAGATTCCGCTTGCCCACTCCGCAGAATCTTAGGCCTTTTCCGCGTCAATCGAAGTTTGGTGGGCGGCCAGGCGCGGGCCACAAGAAAGGTGCGGGGTTTACCCTGATTGAACTGATGATCGTGATCAGCATTCTGCTGATCCTCATCTCCATTGCCATTCCCCAGTACCAGAGGTCCGTCCGCACCGCGCGCGAGGCGGTTCTCCGGCAGGACCTCTACGACATGCGTAAGTTGATCTCCGAGTACACGCTCGACAAGCAGAAGGCCCCACAATCTCTGGACGATCTGGTACAAGCCGGCTATCTAAAACCTGTGCCCAAAGATCCCATTACCGGACAGCCGGATTGGCAGACCGAGCAATGTGATGACAGCACCATATCGTCCCCGGACGAACAAGACACCGGAGGGATCTGCGACGTGCACAGCTCCTCAACTCAGGTATCTACTGACGGCACTGCGTACAACAGCTGGTAATCAAATGCCTCGGCATTCAACTTGAGCAAGCAGGCGAGTGACCGCTCCTGCAGTGCTGCTCACCTGAAATTTCATCCGCAGATCCCCTTCGACCAGAAGCGGCTTGACCACACACCAGATCCGCCGCAGTGGACGTCAAGTATTCCGGTTTGAATCCGTACCCTTTGACGCACTACCATCTACCCATGCCGGCTGAACTGGAAACACCCACCTACACACCGATTCGTGCACCACGGGGTACGGCGATCACCTGCAAAGGATGGCAGCAGGAGGCCGCGATGCGCATGCTAATGAACAATCTTGACGAAGAGGTCGGCGAGCGACCGCGCGATCTCGTGGTATATGGGGGTACGGGCAAGGCGGCACGCAACTGGGACTGCTATCACGCGATCGTCCGATCCCTGAGAGACCTAGAGAATGATGAAACGCTGCTGATCCAGTCGGGAAAACCTGTAGGTGTCTTCAAGACACACGAATACTCGCCGCGGGTCTTGATTGCAAATTCCAATCTCGTAGGGCACTGGTCGAATTGGCACAAGTTTAATGAGCTTGAGCGGGCCGGTCTGATGATGTACGGGCAGATGACCGCCGGATCCTGGATCTACATTGGCTCGCAGGGAATTGTGCAGGGGACATTCGAGACCTTCGCAGCCGCCGGCGAGAAGCACTTTGGCGGCGACCTCACCGGCAAGCTGATTGTCAGTGGTGGCATGGGAGGCATGGGTGGTGCCCAACCTCTTGCCGCAACCATGAACGGGGCTGCGTTTCTTGGCATTGATGTCGACCCCGATCGCATTAAGAAGCGTCTCAAGACCGGCTACTGCGATTTCATGGTCAACACGCTCGACGAGGCGTTACGCATTTTGAAGAACTCAGTGCGGAAGAAGGACAACATCTCCGTTGGCCTGGTCGGAAACTGTGCCGACATCATTCCCGAGCTTGCCGAACGGGGCGTGGTGCCCGACATTCTTACGGATCAAACTTCCGCGCACGATCCTCTCAACGGATACGTTCCAAGCGGCATGTCGCTGGCTGAAGCGCTTGCATTACGCCAAGTCGATCCCAAAGCCTATGAAGAGAGATCTCTCGATGCAATTGCCCGCCATGTAGAAGGCATGTTGCGCCTTCAGAAGATGGGTTCGGTCACCTTTGACTACGGGAACAACATCCGCACATTCGCCTTTCAGCGAGGCGTGAAGGAGGCTTACCAGTTTCCAGGATTTGTATCAGCGTACATTCGTCCGCTGTTCTGCGAAGGAAGGGGGCCATTCCGTTGGGTCGCCTTGTCTGGCGAGCCTTCCGACATCCATGCAACTGATGATCTGGTCCTCGAACTGTTTCCCGACAATCGCATCCTTCGTCGCTGGATCGACCTTGCCCGCAAACGGATCAAGTTCCAGGGAATGCCTGCACGCATCTGTTGGCTCGGCTACGGCGAACGTGCCCAGTTCGGCCTAGCGATAAACCAGATGGTGAAGAAGGGAAGACTGAAAGCCCCGATCGTCATGGGTCGCGACCATCTTGATTGCGGGTCGGTGGCTTCTCCGTTTCGCGAAACCGAAGGCATGAAGGACGGCAGCGATGCCGTTGCCGACTGGCCTCTGCTGAATGCCTTGCTTAACACCGCAGCCGGTGCTTCCTGGGTTTCGATTCACAACGGCGGTGGCGTGGGCATCGGCTACTCTCTCCATGCCGGGCAAGTCACCGTGGCCGATGGCACTGAAGCGATGGCCAAGCGCATCGAGCGGGTGCTGACGACTGATCCAGGCATGGGCATCATCCGCCATGCCGATGCCAAGTATGAGGAGGCTAAGCAGTTCGCCGAAGTGAAAGGGGTTACGGTTCCGATGTCCTGATGTTGTGGGCTGCATGGTTGTTGGCAGAACCGCGAGAGGTGTACCCGAGAGAGTTTTCTCTCTCAATCTTTGCTGGCGCCAAACCTAGTTTGGAGGTTTGGAGTATGGTAGCCCACCCTCGGCTTTTTTTGACGAATTCGGCGTTGCCGTTCTCTCCCGATAACGCATCTTTGTCCTAAAAGCATTTCGACCCTTCATCGAACTAGTACAATTGGACGCGACGCGCCCGTAGCGTAATCGGATAACGCAACGGTCTTCGGAACCGTCGATTGGGGGTTCGAGTCCCTCCGGGCGCGCCAGGCCAATCGCCGGCAGAGTTCTCCACCTATTTTTCTCTACGACAGCGTGGAATCGCTGGTTTCAGCTCGTTCGTTTGACGCTAGATACCACGGTTGTTATCATCAATTCGCGGGGTGGAGCAGTCTGGTAGCTCGTTGGGCTCATAACCCAAAGGTCGGTGGTTCAAATCCACCCCCCGCAACCAAAACCCTCCGGAACCAAAAGTTCGGTAAGTCCTTCAGTTTTGTATGGGTTGTGAGCAGTAAACTTCACGAGTTCTTCACCTAATTTACCCAGCCTTGCTGTTCCCCTTGACCCTTTTTGAGCACAGTTGAGCACAACTCAGTGAAGAACGCTTGTTCTAGCTTCTTCATTGCGTCAATGCTGGAATCCGGCTGAAGGTGAACGTAAACGTCACCAGTTGTTCCGATATTGCTGTGCCCGAGGAAGCTCTGCGTTTGCTTGAGGTCTCCTGTGACTTCCTGCATTTGTGAACCTGCCGAATGCCGAAACAGGTGGAAGCCATAGGAACGCGCTCCCCTCCGCTCGATTCCGGCCCCGATCCATGGCAGGATAAAGAACACGCCTGCGCAAGTCGTCCGGGTCATAGGACTTGCCCGCACCGTTCGCGAAAACATAGTTCTCCGGTTCGGTCTCCTGGCAAAGGTCACGATGCCGCTGGAGAGCCTCCTTTAGCCCACTAACGAGGTGTTTGGCTCGAATGCTCTTTTCCGTCTTTGGCGTTTGCTCTTTTCCACGCCAGATGGAGCGTCGGACGTAGAGTCTCGATTTCTCAAAATCTACATCGCTCCACTTCAGGGCCAACGCTTCTCCGATACGTACTCCCGTCAAGTACAGGAGCACTACCAAAGCCTTTAGGGCTTCCGGCATCTGTTCCGCGATACTTCTGACCTGAGACGGTGAGAGAGACGGCTTCTCGATCCGTTCCACCTTGGGCTTGGGGACTCGCTGAACTGGGTTGGAGTTCAACAGGTCCAATGAGACTGCCAGGTTGAGCATTTTTTGCAGCAGTACGTACACGTTAAGCAGAGACTTCGGCTTCAACCCAGAGGCGGACTTGCTCTTGAGGAGGTCCATGATCTGGATCGGACTCATCTCCGTGAGCCGAGTTTTGCCAAAAGTGGGCAAGAGGTGAGCCTTCACATTCGAGCCATGCGATGCTCGCGTTGAGGGTTTAAGGTTTTGAGAGATGTATGTCTCCCAGTGTCCAGCGGCAAACTCCTCGAAGGTGATTTCCAAGGGTAATCTGACTCCCCGGTTCACCTCCCTGAGACGTTCAGCCAAAACCCGCTCCGCATCCTTTCGACGCGGACTGGCTATGGTCTCTGCTTTGTGCCGCCATTTTCCATCTGCCGAACGCACCCTATAGCGAATAACGTGAACCTTCCCACGTCGCGTTGTTCGCGGAAAAACGTATCCTTGCTGGAAAGTACTGCGAGTCATGTACGGCCTCCTTATCCGTGTGACCCGCTCTCTCCTTTCTTCTTCGCCCAACGAGCATTGGCTGCGAGGCGAGCAAGGATAGTGCGCTGCTGCGGAGACATCTTCTTCATCCGAGTGTGCCCTCCTTTGCGACCAAGAGCCACCGCCGCTGGGTTCTTGCGCTTCATAGGGCAAGGTATATGCCAAGCGCTTGGCATGTGTCAAGAGTCCTCCCCTCATCTCTCACGCTCCGCCAGCCAAGTTTCCACTTTATCGAGGTCGAATCTTATGTATTTGCCCACCTTGAAATGGGGAATAGGATCCGAAGTGTTTTGCTGCGTTCTGTCATATAGGAATGAAACTGGCACACCGAGTAGAGCGGCCAGCTCCTGTGGTCTCAACAATCTGTTCACAGAGGTTCTCCGATGGCGGAGGGGAAGCCTTATGAAGTTGTGCTCAAACCGTGCTCACTGGGTAGAGCAATGAGCAAAATCAGAGAGATGGCAGGGCCCGTTGGGTTTGGAACCCAAAGTTCTGCCTCTGTGTAATGGGTTGCCGGACAGCGAGCAAAACCGTCGCGAGGAAAAGTTTTTTTGGATGTTCTAAGTCCTAGCGCCGTCCTTCGAGTGCCTAAGTTCCATTCCATACGCTTATCGAAGGTCTGAAAGGGCTTAGTTGAGGCGTTCTGTCTCTACCAACTTCTACCCAAACCCCTTTGCCCAACCCGACGTTCTGGGAGCGAGAAGTTTTGGTCTACCAAGGTCCGCTTGGCAGTTATACTTATGTTGACGGTGTCGCGCAACGCTCTGGCACAGGAATCGACTTGTGGCCTTTTGATATATCGACGCCGCTGCCAAACTTGCCGCCTGTCGTTCCGATTATCCCGAAGCCCATTTACTGCCAAGCGGACGTGATTCAAGCGATGGACACTGCCTGGGCAAAGTCCGGGAACGCTGGAATGTCGCATCCGAACTCTCAGCCCTTTGAAGGTGCGTTCAATCTCAATGGTACGCCTAGCAACTACAAGATAGATCCATCTTACACAAATCAAGTAGGGAAGATGACGATCAGGTACAGCACTCTATTTTCACCGACGCCCACCTTTGCTAATTTCCACGTGCATCCGAAGGGCTTCGATGGAAACAATGGGTTGCCCTCTACCCCGAAGGATAGTTACGAAGGCAAACGTGGAGATACCGGCGCTTTCGATGACATCTACGCGAAGACCGGCCAAGCTATTCAGGTGTACGTAATGTCTTGGAAAGGCCTATCCGTGTATGATCCTGTAACTGGACAGTCAACGCCGCTGGTGAACGGTACTGGATTTCTAAAGGGCGACGAATGTTCCCACCAGCATTTGCCTTCGAGGAGTTGATCATGAATTTCCGCCTTACGTGTTGCGTTCTGTTGCTGGTGTGCCAACTCGGCCTAGTTGGACCTAGAGCTTGTTCGTGGGCCCAAGAAGCCCCAAAAACATATAAAGTGGTTAGCCCAGCGACGTACGAGAATGTGTTAGATATCATCTTTCAGCGCGACGAAGGTAACCGAGATTACGATATTGTTCTTCGCTTCGAGCCGAGCAATGCTCCCGAGTCACAGCTTTACATCAAGCGAACTGCCACAAAAACGCAAGTGCTTGAATACACATCGGTCAACGGGAATGTTTACGGGAAGATCGACAACATCTTGCGAAACGGAGGGAAGGAGGACGCTGGTGAAATGGCAAAGCAGTGCCAGGTCCGCAAAAGAACGCTGGAAGTGCCTACGCCTCGAGCGAACGAATGGTGGAGCAGCTTGCCAGATGCGATGGCTGCCACGGTCAAGCTCCTGCAGCACCGAGGCGCTGAAGCGGCCAGGGGTGTTGGGACGATCCCAATAGATGGCACGGACTACAGGTTTTGGTACGATCAAGTCGGAAGCAACATTTATGCTCGCCTAATGGATCAAGAAATTAGCAGTCGCGAAGTGACTGGGGAGGTTGAACTAGTTCGATGGATGAATAATGTTCGGTGCGACGTTGAAAAACTCAAGTAGTGGTCGGGGCCCGGGAGGGTTGGCCTCGTTTTTTCATAGCCTGCAGTTCCACGAGGTTTCATGGCCCAGAGCCGGTTTTCCCAATTACGACTAGTGGAGCAAACCAGCGCGCTGTTGATCCTTTCGGTCGTCACTGCCACAGGATGTCTTCTGGTAGCGACCATTATCCGCCAGCCTTTCCCGTGCGCCCATGACGAGTTCAGCTATCGGCTTATGGGTGAGACACTGGCTAAGGGACGTCTCTCCAGCCCTCCACCACCACTATCAGAGTTTTTCGATACTTTTCACGTCGTCCAGGATCCGGTGTACGCCTCAAAGTATTTCCCGGCACAAGGGGTTTTCCTCGCAATTGGCCAGAAGCTGACGGCCCATCAATCCGTCGGTGTATGGCTCAGTTCGGCTCTCGCATGTGCTGCCGTCACCTGGATGCTCCAAGGATGGGTGGGCTGGCAATGGGGGTTGCTCGGCGGGATTCTGTTTCTCATTCAGTATGGCGTCTTCAGCTATTGGAGCCAGACCTTCTGGGGCGGCATGCTCCCCACCGTCGGTGGGGCACTTGCCTTAGGCGCGATTCGACGTTTGTGGGATGGCATCTCGTGGCAGAACTCGGTTTGGCTTGGCTCGGGACTCGTAAGTCTACGAATCTGCGTTTCCGCCGTTTTCTTTTTTATGTTGAGAGATGCAGCAATTTCTCCAGCATCCAGTCCTATGAGTAAGCAGTCCAGGATGCGTGCCTCCCTTGGTTTTAGGGCAGCCTCGATATCCTTGCAAAGCAGTCGTGTCAACGGGTCATGGGAAATATCAACACGCTTTTCTCGCTGCTGGGCAGCCTTAGCAATTACCGTTTCAAAGTCTGCGTTGGTATCAACATGCTTCTTGTAGCGGCCCATCCTGCGCCTGTTCTCCACCGCCTGCTTCTTAATTGCTCCATAGGCGTAGGTGCTGAAAGTACTATCGCCGCGAAAACGATCCGTACCGAGCGTTAGCTCCCGAGCGATTTTGTGTGCAACCTCTTCGTCGTATTCCTGAAACTTAACGTATAGAACAGCCTTAGCGTATCGGAATAGCTCTTTGTATAGTCCGGCTTGGGCCTGTGATTTTTCCTCTTCGGACGTGGCGTTTCTCAATCTTTCGAACCATGTGTTCACACGATTCTTTTCGGCCTTTTCAAGGGTCAAGGGAAGCCGAAGCCTCGGCTTTGGAGGGATCAGCGTTTGTGCCACACTGCGCGGGTCCACTCGTAACACTGTTGCAGGATGGAAGGCTCCTCTTAGGCTCTTGATGCGAGTCCGTATGATTGGCACGGGTAAGCGCAGAAAACGGGACAAGTGATACAGGGATCGTTGGGTGCCCGCTCGACTAGGCTCTCGAATGATCATTTGAGGCATCCTCCTTTCGTGGGAAGGTAGCAGCCTAACACGCTCGCACGGGAACGCAACGTGATGACCATCACGGGGCACGAAACTAAACCCAGCCTGGGTGAGCACAACAAGAGCACAGAACATCCAAACAGGAACGAAAACCAGCCACATCGCTCCAACCTAAGCGCAAGAAAGGAAAGAACGAGCCACTAGCATCAAACGTTGTTGGTCGGCTCATAACCCAAAGGTCGGTGGTTCAAATCCACCCCCCGCAACCAAAAGATTCAGCAGGTTACGAGGAATCGCACCGAACTACGGGGGAACAATAGGAACATTAAAGGCTGCCGTGGAGCGGCCTTTTTCATTTTCCCCTGAAAGTGACGGCACAAGAACCATGCGAACGATTTTGCTGTTCGCAGTTCGCTTACTTTCCAACATCGCAGATCCGTACACATTCATAGTGGTCTGAATGTTGGCATGTCGCATTAGCTCCTGCTGCACTTTCATCGGCGCACCTGTTTCATCAAGCAACGTCCTGTACGTGTGGCGAAAGGTGTGCCAGCCAATCTTCCCGAAGCCGAGCTTTTCTGCCGCCGGCCGTATGTAGTTCTTGCAGATTTCACTAGCGTGATACGGCTTGCGCGTTGCTGGATTCGAGAATAACCAGCCTTCAGCACTGGCGGGACAATCTTGCTGCCACTGCTGCAACACTCTGGCAATCGCGGGATCAAGCGGAACATCATCTTCGGAATATTCGCTTTTGACGCGATCCACATGGCCCTGAACCACTCCTCTTTCTACGCGAATAACACGCGACTGAAAATCAACGTCGCGCCATTGCAAGCCCAGAATCTCGCTAATTCTGAGGCCTAGGCATTGGGCGATTACCACCATGGTGCGATAAGGCTCTGGAATCGCCGGCAGAAGCAAATGATATTGCTCAACCGTTAATACCTTCGGCTTTCGCATCCGTCTGGAGGCGCCTTTCACTTCGACCAATTCCATCGGGTTTCGTTGAATGGACATCATGCGCCATTTCATTGCGTACTCGTACAAACGGTGCATGAGTCCCTTAATGTGAGCTTTGGTTTTTGGGGCGTTCGGTAATGCTCGCAGCCACTTTTCCACCCAGAATGGGTTCTGGCCCAAAGTGACGACGTCATAATCGCCCCATTTTGGCTTGATGTACCCGTTCAAATATGAGGTGTAGCTTTGGGTATTCGAATAGCGCTCAGGCATCGCCTCAAGCATGTATCTGTCAACGAGTGTTGCTACGGTGGCGACACTTGTGGGCTTGTAGTCGGTATTGAGGGTTAAACGAAGCGCCTCGGCAGCCTTTTGCGCTTTGGCCTTCGTAGGGTATTCATCTACTGTTCCGATGATGATACTGCGATGTGCTTGAGTGCCGTCCTGCTGGGACTCGCGATATCACAATACCCACACGTCTGAATCTCTCTTTCGTGGCTTCCGGTGTAAGGAACCGGCTTGATACCGTTTCCGCTTCAAAGGAAACTCCTTTCCTCGTCTGCGGGACGGATGGCAGGCTGATTGTACTCGAACACCCTGTGAATGAACTGCTCTTTAATGATCCAAAAAGCAGTTCCTCCCCTTCGATGCACGCCTGAAAAAACGAACCAAACAGCGCCACGGCATAACTGGTATGGATTTTGGTCAAGCCTGAGATGCGGCAGCTGACCGAGCCGATCAAGCTCTCCGATTCCGGGTTGCTGGACGCTGAGGGAAGAAAACAATTTAGACACGTTTGACAATCGAGGCTTATTGGTTCGTTTCATGAACTGGTTTTGCGTGAAGGTGTGTATTGCGGGCATGTGGATTTGAGCTCGCAGCAGGTATCAGAACTGACCACTTGTATTCCCGAAGGAAGGTCTTGGTTAATGCTTGAGCCGCTGCTTTTGCGGCTTCTGTCGTATCACCGATCATTTCCCGTATATCGGCGAAAGCGTCACGAAATTGTTTTGTGGTGTTCCTGCAATCACTGAGTAGCTGCCGTGACGAACGGTCAAACTCAGTTGCGGTTTGTGCGGTGGTCTTGCCGATGATGGCGAGTGGGAAGCTGACGGCAACACACTGTTTGAAAAAGGCGGGGGCGGAGCACTCGCTGTCCGGCATGAAAAGAGCACTTTTGTACAGAACTCTAGGCCCGTGATCTGTCATTGTCTGGAGACGCAGGCGCTGCTTCTAAGGGCTCTGCCAGATACTCTGGGGCAGGACGAGCATCCCAAGAGCGGCGGTGGTCACCATGCCGTCCATCTTTCATCGGCTACTAGTCGGCGTTCGCGGTTCGCGAGCTTTCGTCAGTGCTGAGATGAGGAAATTGTTAGGACTGAAAAGGCACGATGGCGACTTCGCTTCCCAGCGGGGTGCCCATTTTGCGGGCTCATAACGCCCAGATACGAGTCCTGCTGCCTCGAATGTGGCAAAGTGCTGAAGCGAACGTGATGCCAAGCAGACCGCAGGGCCAGGTTGGTTGCACAGAAAATCGAGCTACGCCAATGACAAGGGTCGAATCCGTTGAGGCTGCGCGACGTGTTGAGATGGACCGCGTCCCGCGCGACTTGAGGAGCGAGTGACTCCT